>Ga0123357_10001491_pt1 | contig 24868 bp, 12 predicted proteins | sample TergutEmb28metaG_FD_89873 | JGI IMG/M metagenome (GOLD analysis project Ga0123357, IMG submission 89873) | Embiratermes neotenicus P4 segment gut microbial communities from Petit-Saut dam, French Guiana - Emb289 P4 | ecosystem: Host-associated > Arthropoda: Insects > Digestive system > Gut ...
ATATATATATATATATATATATATATATATATATATATATATATAAAATGCTATAATTACTTTTGTTTCATGGTAAGACGTTTCCAAATTATAGATTACATGAAGGTTTAGGAATAAGAGGAACTAGAACTGGAGACTACTTTTTATAACCCATGCAGTTTTAATAATAAAGGGACTGAACAATTAATACAGTTGAATTTTTCAGTTTCAGTTCCAGCCTATATTACTTGCTGTCCTTTTTTAGCTTACAGTAACTGAATTCTGCTGCATAGTTTAACATTGAACAAGCACAGATACACAGCAATACATATAAATTTTTTGTCACAGTCATTTTGTTGATGTCATGATATTTATGTTTGTTATACTTTATTCCAGGAAATATTACTTGCATTTTTTTTTAATAAATGCAAATTTATTATTGTGCTCCATATACTGAGTTTGAATTCATGTAATGGCAACCAGATGCATTACTTTTTAATTCAGTGTAACGAACATTGAAGCCGTTCTTTGACTTGATGTTCTGCCACAACAATCTTTTTGAGGTTCCTGAAATCATTGTTATTTTTAATTAAGATATTTATGTTAGTTAACTTCACTTTGCTTATTTTCCCATTAATGTTTTTATATTTGTGGATGTAGCTCAAAATTACATAATTCCATTGATTGTACTTCTTGTGTTGCTATTACACCTTGATGTGACGGTTGTTTCAGACAGTGCCATCATCTGAGGCCTAAAACTCACAACGTTTCAGTGAATGGATTTGTCACCATTGTCAGTTGAAAGGGGAGAGGGATAATCTACTGTGATGGATCACCTGGAAAGAGCTGGTATCTGTCACTGGATAACAGATTATATTAAAGTTAGACTAAATTTGTATGCTGTGACATCATAAGTCATTTGTGGCAAATAATTGAAAAAAGTGAAGTATTAGTAATTCTGATGTTATGAGTATACACATGTAGTCTAGATTTTATTCTGGTGTCCAGTGATGGAGACCAGCTCTTTCAAAAGGGCCTACCAGAGGAAGGTCTCCCTCTTCCCTTTCTATTTGAAGGTGGAGACTGGTTCATTCTCCAAAACACTGTGGGTTCTTTAGCCTTAAGTGATGGATGGTGTCCAAAATATGTTATGTCTATAAAAAATACATCATCACCAGAATCCTTTAAACATATTTGTAATGTGGTTACAACACGTATCATTTCCTTTTATTTTAATATGCATGCACAAGTTAAATTTTATGTGTAACTTATAGTGTGTTCATATCTTTATATTTTTTCTGTAAATTTTAATTATTTTATAATAATAGTGTTCTCCCCTGTTCTCTTGCACTTATTTTGTTGGTTGTTAGTTGATCACTGGATGATTTTGATAGACTGTTTATAAAATTTTGACCATAATTAAGGATAATGAAAAGCTATGGCAAACTTAAGTAAAATATTGAAGGGATTAGCTAATTCAGACTGTCAAAATTTATTGTAATTTGCCATGATCTTCAATTGCAGTGTCCCCATAATGCAGAAACGACAAACTCCTGATTATTTGGGCCAGTTCTTGGATATCGATGCACATGGTGATTTCTCACTGGTTCCTAGCTGTTCTCAACATAAAGTGGTATATGTCACCTGCCCTAAAATGCTATGTGGTACACGTATTCCCAGTCACCTCGGAACTCTAGAAACAACTGAAGAGGAGAGAGAGTCATTTCTTACAAGATTCAAACGGCATAACTTCAGTACTGTTCTCAGTAACATAGATTTTGTTCAGAAATCTATATATTCAAACTTGTTCCCAAATACTTTGAAAGGGAATAGTGGTCCATCCAAAGTAGATATTTCTGAAGCTGTTAGATCTGCTCAACAAACATCATATGAGAATGAATATGACAGTAGTGAATTACTGAACTCTGACCTGGAAATACCAGTAAACAATGCAACTTCTACAAGTAATTCTGGGAATTTGGGAATATTTTCACAAAGACATGTTAGATCTATTCGTGATGAAGCACCCCAGTCTGTGGATGTTGAAGGTATTAGATCATATGAAAAAAAAAAGGATAGTACAATGGACATAATGAAGTCAGCATTTGGAACTACGTCAGAAGGAGAAGACATCATTAATAAACAACGGCAAGTCAGAGAAGGGGAAGGTCGAGTTGTAGGAGGTCAGGCAAGTCAGCCAGGTGCATGGCCATGGGTTGTGGCTCTCTATAGAGATGGGGATTTCCATTGTGGTGGAGTTCTGCTGGATGAGTCTTGGGTTATGACAGCTGCTCATTGTGTCGATGGGTAAGCAATTGAAACGTATTATTTTGTACCTAAAATTTTAAATTATGAACCAATAAAGAAATGAATACAGCTATTCTAAAATAATATAATCTTATAAAATCGTTTATTTAGTAGTATTGTTATATGTCCTCACATAAATGAATAAAATAAACAATGTATGTAAAGAATATAAGGCTCATTGTAAATGTCTGATGTGTGCTGAAATGTAATACTGGCTGTCATTATTTTGTCTTTTAAAGTGAAAGTTACCTGTGAAGATGACACAATGACATTATGCATGTTGAATATATAAGCGTCAATGCATAGATGATTTTGTGAGATGGTGTTCTAGAAAAGGTGTACTGGAGGGTTTTATTGTTTGCTTATATTTTGTACTTTTTATGTCCATTCAACCATTTACCAGTATTTATATCCTTGTATATGTTTATTGTTCTGATAAAAGAAAATTTGGAATTTGGAATATCAAAGAACCAAATATGTCTGTTTAAGATGCATATGTTTGAAATATGTGAAGGTGAAATTTTGTCTAATCAGTTTCAATTTACATTGGATGAATTCAAGGAGACATATTTCCCAGCCTCTTGATTTATACATAGAGTATTTTATCATGAAAATAAAGTAAAATGTGAGTTTCAGAATACAGTGGCCTGAATAAAATACTTATATATGCACATGACATTATGCTAGTAGGGACAGTTTGAATTCCAGTAACAGTAATACCCTCTATGATGGTGGAGCGCAAATCCTGGGTGCCAGGTCACTGTTGTGACTGAATTTGTAATGTTGGCACCTATTATTTATGGAACCTAGATGTGGAACTTGCTTCATGTCACCCTTCTGATACCTAGATTTTGGAAGTAGTTCCTAGAGTTTTGGAAAATTTGTTCACTCCTGCTTTACAAGACAGTGAACACATAGACCTACATAGAAACGTAGATAAATCTTTGTATATGCTGAAAAAATAACATAACAAAACCTGTAAGAAATCATTTTGAAGTGCTTCATAGGTTCAGGTCCATTATCTGGGAATAAAATAAAGAATAAACCAGATGGTTAGTTGTGAAAGTAGGAAGTAATTATGGATTAAATTTTTCTTGTTATGTATTTCCAAAATATGGATTGTTTTATCTTTTATACTGGTTGCTGCATCAGTTATATTTATGCACTTTTGTTGAGACATAAAATATGATTCGTAAACTTGATGAATTCACATTAAGAATATTAAACCAATAAGATAATTTCAAAGGAATATGCTTTTTTTACAGCTTCAAAAAACGCTACTTTGAGGTACAGGCAGGAATGCTGAGGCGCTTTTCATTCTCACCTGCAGAGCAAACACAACCTGTTTCACGTATTGTATTACATGATCGCTATGATCGCTCTGATATGAGGAATGACTTGGCATTAATGAAACTGAAGGATCCTCTTAGATTGAATCGCTGGGTGCGTCCTATTTGCCTGCCACCGAGAGGCTGGGGGCCACCTGCTGATACAGTCTGCACTGCTGTTGGCTGGGGTGCCACAGTTGAGCATGGCCCTGATCGTAAGTATTCTTTTGGAGTGTCCATTATAATTTTTATGAGAACAGGTTTAACAGTTTATTAAAAGAGTTATGTTTTATGTACATCTTGAATTGAAAAAGAAATTGAGAAGATAATAATATGGTTTAAAAAAAAAATTTACTGTCACTGAATTTAAATAAAACTTACTATATGCAGTTTATGTTAAAACTAATAATGCAGTTAATGTGAATATAAATTATAAAACTAATAGAATTAATAATGTATACTACACTAAATTTTTAGGTTTGACACTAGACAGCACACTATCCTGGAAACCACATACAGACCAACTTATTTCCAAACTAAATTCAGCATGTTATGTAATCAGGTTTCTGAAGTCCATCATTTCCTTGGAGAATCTAAGAATGATCTACTCCTCCAGTGTGCACTCTATCATATCTTACAGTATAATTTTTTGGAGTAACTCCACCTACAGTAATACCATCTTTAAATTACAGAAGAGAGTAATAAGAATTATGATAAATGCTGGAAACAGAGAATCCTGCCGTGAACTGTTCCAAAAATTAAACTTTCTACCCCTGTACTCACAGTACATACTCTCCTTATTACTCTTCGTAGTTAAGAATATAAATATGTTCAAATCCAATTCAGTGGTACATTCTATTAATACAAGACACTGTTTAGACCTGTATCTGCCTTCAGTGCATTTGTCTAAGGTACAAAAAGGAGTGTATCACTCAGGAATCAAAGTCTTCATTTGCTTGCCTCCAAGAATAAAACGTTTATCTAGTGATGTGAGGTAATTTAAATCAGCCTCAAAAAAGTTTCTTTTGGAAGCTCCATTTTATACTATTCAAGAATACTTTGACTGGAACTTGCTGAGCAATCCTAGTGCAGGGAATTTACCAGTAATTAATGATTGCTGATATTGTAGTTTTAATAATTAAATAATTCATTTATTTTATTTCTTTTATTGTTTGTTAAATCTGTATGTGTATAAATTTATTCGACAACACTTATATTCTTCCTTTAAGTAAATTTCATTGATAGGTCTTCCATCTGCATTTTAACTATATGTTGTTTATTTTGACTACTTCCACATCCACATGAAATTGTATTTCAATTGGATTTATGGAAAATAAAGCTAATTAACTAAATATTTATGTAATTTTTCCAGTTTTGCTACAGTGATTGTTCATATTGTGGTCATGTGGATGGTCAAATTATGTAATTCTTGTCAGTGGATACTGACATTTTGGATAAACATGTTGTCTCCATACATAGGGTCAGAATGAGTGGGGTGAGGATCCAGTTTGGATGTTTTGTTAGATTGTATAATACAGTAAAGAAGCAATCATTATGTGCAATCAAAACTCCAAAATATTGTTACTTTTTGTACAGCACAGTTTAAGACAGTGTATCAAGGGTGGCAGTAAATCACGATACAGGGAATTTTTGTTCACAGACTTGTGTGTGCCCTACATGAGAGTGGCACTATACTGGAGTTTGTATTTATTTAAGGAAGGGAATATTTTTATTCAAGATTTTTTTGCATTAATTTTATTAATTTTTACTATATGATGCACAAAATATGGTTTTATCAGTGGTGTTTTTGGCAGGGTGAACCACACTTTTGACAAAATTGATTGCATGTTGAGATTTATTATTAATATTGTACTACTATGTATGACATTTAATAGCTGATCACATGCAAGAAGTGGAGGTGCCCATTGTGCCAAGCTGCAAGCACAGGGAAGACAATGAAGGGTTGGAGCTGTGTGCAGGCATACCAGAGGGCGGAAGAGATGCATGTCAAGGAGACAGTGGTGGGCCCCTCCTTTGTAGGTAAGTTCAGTTTTAGTGTTTCAAAAGGAAACATCAACATTTTCACAGATGCGTAAATTGAATGCAATTCTGAGGCCTATGTCAGACTCTCAGCTTTTCTTCAGTCCAACAAATGTAACAGATGGCATTTGTTTTCACTATGTTGCACTGCATTAGGCGCAGCATACTGTTAATAACAAGTATCAAGATGGACAAGCTTTGAATTGTATCAAATATTGGGTATGATGTTCTTATACTTCTATGGAATTATCATCAACCATTTCTAATATGCATTCATTTTAAATAATTGTCCAATATCACTAGTAATTTCTTAGTTTATTCAGTGATTCTTTATAAGCATCAGACAAAACTAAAGGTTGAATGGTGTTATATAAAGTGATTGTAGTCAGTGTACTGAATCCCTATATATCCTGTATGATGGGTTCTAATGTCTGCTAGTAATTTACATAATTATTCACATTACAGATCTTTCAGAGCTGCTAAATTTTCACACTTCTTTGTAAACATCTGACACTATCACATTTAACCGTACATACACAATAATCCTTCTGTTTTGTTGTATTATAGGGACAGCCTTATGACAGTCATTCTGACCTGAAAAGCATTATAGTATACATAAAACCCTGTGGCCAATGATTGTCCCTCTGCATGATACAAAGTATATGAGGGACTGGAGTTGCAGCTCCATGCTTTCTTAACCTCAGCACTAGATGAGGGTGGGTGGTCAGCTCTATGCCCCGGCCACTTTGCTCCTGGTGAAAGAGCTGCCAGTATCCATTGAGTAGTAGGTTGGGTGGATTCCATAGGCTGGATGTTTTGAAGAAGGGAAATGTCTTTTGCCTTTGCATGGAACTGAACCACAATATCTCAGTTGTCCAGCCTGTAGCCTAATCACAATACCAACAGTTCTGTCCAGCAATGTCAAGAAGAGTGGACTGCTATAAAGTAAAATTCAGTAGTGGTGAAACAGAAAGGGTAGAGGAAAATGACATCTTATTTATTTTCAGCATTCATCAGAGATAACTCCATATTTTTGGGCATCTAAACTGATTATACCACACTTGCAGTTTCACAGGCAACAACCTGTTAAGTTTTTATTTTTAGGGTTCTAAAGGAACCCCTTTTGATGAGCTGCATATGTCTATCTTCTGTATTTCAATATCAAACACCAGTGTTCAGTGCTTGATTTTTGGCACAATGTAGTATTGAAGGTACTGTGCTACAAATCGGAAGGTCGCTGGTTCGATCCCAGCTGGTGTCATTGGAAATTTCCGTTGATCTAATCCTTCCGATCGCACTATGGCCCTGGGGTTGACTCAGCCTCTAACGGAAATGAGTACCAGGAGCATTTCCTGGGGGTAAAGACGCCCGGTGCGTAAGGCTGACTACCTTACCACTATCCTGTGCTGTTGTCATGAAATCTGGGAACCTTAACTTCTTGGAACCCTCTGGGCCCCTCCAGGCCTGTAATGGGACTGCTTTACCTGTACCTTTATTAGACTGTAGTCTGAAAAGGGGATTAATGTTGCCTGTTTTGCTCTGACTATACCACCATCTTCTTTTTCACAAAATAAAAACAGCCAGTATATACCATACCATTTCTTTCGTTCTTTCACATCAAATGTATTTGATTACTAAATATGTATACATGCACAATCTCAGCTGATGTTTTCCATAAATGTGAGAAGTGACCTTTTGTTTTTATTTCTGGATATATTCTGAGCAATTATATGTGCATATTTTGCCTCATTTACTTTAAATTCAAGTCTGTTATAAGAAAGCTGATCACATTATATTCTTCCTTCATAGTCCTAACTCATTTTTCCTTGTATGTAATTAAATATACAAACTATAAAATTTGCAAGTAATAGTTTTGGAATGTAATTAAGTCCGTTCTTGATGCCATGAAAATTTCTTGTAAACAGTCAGTTTGAAATAGGTGATATATGATTTGAACTTCATGAAATGACACAAGACAAAGTTAATTTGACATGTTTCCTGTATTCCCACACTACTAACTCTCATCAAAACGTATCCAGTAATTTTGAATGAGAAATGTGAATAGACATGTAGGTAGACACAGTGTGTATGTAACTTGTCAGTTGTATCTACCTTGTGGTGGTGGCTGGGGGAAACAAATATACGCACATGCATGTGCAGTTGCACACATATTAAAAGTTTAAATTTCTTCACATGTCATCTTCACGTTTTAAAGAGCATTCTCTTTAATTACAGACATGAAAATGAACCAACACGTTGGTATGTTGCTGGTATTGTGAGTCATGGTGAAGGATGTGCTCGTCCGAATGAGCCTGGAGTATATACCCGAGTTTCATTGTTTCTGAACTGGGTTACAGAGAAGACAAGTAGCAGTAAGTAACACACAGAAAAACAGAAATACACAAGCCATGGAAACTTTTGTCACAAGGAACTTGAAGGAAATTTCATAACTCTTGTCTGAATGTTGTTTGAAATTTCTGTGTAATCTTTTGCCTTGAGTGATGAAAAACATGTTCAGCAATGTAAGTATATGGTAATTAAAATAAGTAGTAACAGAGGTTTAAAAGTCAGAAGTTGGGTTTTAAATCTTTGAGATGCAGAACTTAGTGGAGATCCACATGTCATGAAATTGTGAGGGTTGTTTCAAAGGGAAAGACCTGATTGCTGAAATAGAAATGTCCCAGTGTTTATACATGTAACTTATGGTGCACAGTCTTAATGTGTCAGAACTGAGTACTTAATTTTTTATGATGATTGTGTTTTAGGTGCAAGTCATCTTCTAATGAAGGCTCCTCTAGTCTCTTGTCCTGGACTACAGTGTTCAGTGGGTAACACACGTTGTTTGTCTGTGAGAAAGAAGTGTGATAAAATGGTTGATTGTCTTGATGCACAAGATGAACTAAACTGCCATCCGTCATCATCATCACGTGCATTAAAGACTGACCGTGGCATAAAGCATTTGATTTCTTCAAAAGAACTTGAAGACGAAATTCTGATGAGAAGAGCACGTGTTTTGTCAATGGAAACAGGAACTCAGATTACTGATACACATTCTCTTGGAGTTGTTGAAGAAACAGTAAATAATCAAACAAATAAAGAACGTTCAGAAGTTCTGAATATAACTGATAATTCATCTTCTTTTGGAAGAAATCTAGAATTAATGGCAAATAAATTTAATTTTCGATATGAGGAAGAACATACCCCAAAATCAGGCTTACACAAAGAAGGTACAAGAGAGGCATCAGTAGATGAAGAGGTTTCAACAAATGGTTTTCTTGGTAACAACACTTATGATCATTCTCGTTACAGCAGGAAAACAATATTCGGCATTGCCTTGCATGAAAATAAACAAGTAATGCAGACTACAGCAGATGAATTATTTACACCTAATACACAAAATATAGCCACACCTTTCACTGAAACAAAAACAGAAAATATATCTGATGCAGAGCTTGAAGCTGATGAAGGATCTGTTATTAATATGCAAAATGATGCAATACCTCATGGAGTAACACACAGAAACAAAATGTTTCAGGGTGAAACACAAGGTAATGCAGTGTTTTATGGTGAAACACGAGGTAGCACAGTGCTTTATGGTGAAACACAAGGTGATGCTGTGTATTACAGTGAAACAAAAGGTGACACAATGCCTTATGATGAAACACAAGAAGACACAGTGTCTCATGGTGAAACACAAGGCACGACAGTGTCTTATGGTGAAACACAAAGCACGACAGTGTCTTATGGTGAAACAGTAGCTAATACTACTTCTTATGATGAACTGGGAGATACAGTAATGTCTCATGGTGGAATAAAGGACAGCACAGTGTTGCATGGTGAAACACAAAACAACACAGTGTTTTTTGAGGAAGAACAAGACAACACAATGCCTAGTAGTAAAATGCAAAGTAGCACATTTTATGTTGAAGAGCTAAACAACACAGTATCTCACCATGAAACACAGGGTCTTCTAAAGTCAGAAAGTACTCTACAGAAGAGTACACTCTCTGATAGTAAAACACAGATCGGCATTTGGTCTGATAAATTTGCCAGAAGAGGAACCAAGACAGGCAATATACCAGGAAAGGGAAGTGGGTTTCTTGTAGTGCAAAAGAACAATACCCATAATGTAACAGAAGGCGAGTCAGTGTTTAATAGTACAGCACACGCAGAAGGAAATGGTGAATCAGAATTATCACCTGCAGAAGATGTCCAGACATCTATAGGAGCACAATCTCTGCATTTCTTGAAAATGTCTCATCCTGTAACAACCAGAGTAGATACGTTGGAAATAGAGTTTCAATCAACTGTTTCAGTTCCTGATGAATACAGCACCTTAACTGAAAGTGCCATTGGTTCGTCAACACTCACAGCAATTAATAATGCTAGTGACTTCATACCATTTGAAGGCTGGATGTTTACATACTGGACTGAACGATCTACAACACGTGTAAATGAGGTTGAAGAACAACATGGAGTTTCAGACTTGAGAGAATTTAAAACCACTAATAAAGTTTCTGGCACATTTCCTGCCAGTATTTCAGAAATAACCGAAAATAAAAATTATGAATCAACCTTTCCAGTCACTGGAAGTTTTGACTCCAAATCAGCACAGAATTTGCCACTTTCATCATCCAGATCATCACGTTCACCACCCAACACTGGATTAAATGTTACTTCGAGTTCAACTTTTAACTGTAATATGTAAGTTAAACTGTATGCAGTAAAATTAACCATGATTTTGACACTAAATAAACAAAATCCGCATCATATTGTAAAGAATACAGCAGCATTTTAACAGATATATTAGAAAGTTATTGGATTCTACTTAAATGTTAACCTGCTTTAAAGAAAGTAAGTGGCCAATGGTAATGTAACAAAAAATGTGCAGTTATTACATGGCTGTGAGTTACAGCTAATCATATCTCAGTTATGGAATTTTGCAAGGGAGACTTCTGTATACTGGTTAGTAGGTACTGATTCTCAGTATTCTGGCACAAGTCAAATAACTATTGGTTACCGTATATTGACTGGGAAGATATGGGATGTTGTTGTTAGGATATGATTATGCGATGGGCTGGATCACAAAGTAATCATAGTTCAATTCCTGGCTGGGGCAAGAATTTTTCTCTTCTCTGAAACATTCAGAGCAGCTGCAGGATACACCCAGGCTTGTAATCAATGGGTACTGAAGTTTCTTTCTGGGAATAAAATGGCTGAGGGATGAAGCTGACCACTCAACTCCATGTAATTCCAAGGTAGAGGATGCGTGAAAATTGACAACAACAGCAGGATTGATATTATTAAAAGAGACGCCAAGCACCTCCACTACCCCACTTGCCTTCATGGCAAGCACAGTTAGAATTTATCCCTAAAACTTGACTGGGTGCACTGTATTAATACATGATGAACCATACTGTAAAATATTTGTGTCACTTGTAAGGGCAAAGAGATTTAGGTACAATGAATCCATTCTTGTCTGTAACAATAAGGGACATATTGAAAATCATGAAACTTTAGACGCACCAGCATTTGTGGAATGGTAGAGAAGAGAATGGGCTCTTTCTCCTGTGTAATGTGATAATATATTTTGTTCAGGTTTGTGAAGAAAAAAAAATTACCTGCTTTGTAAACTAACAGAAGACACATTTGAGGTGGAATACACAAATGCTGTAAAGAGGATACAGAACTGAGAAGTAATGCCTAATTATTTTTGTGTTTTGTTTTAGTTTTGAAAATTTTGATAACTGTTTAAGAAGGAATGTTCAAGCAGTGCATTTATACCAGTTGTACTATATTTAATTGAAAAATATGATTTGTAAGTTCTTATGACAGTTTTATGAAGATAGCTTCTGAGATCAGACACTATGTAGTCTGCTCACAGTTGACCAACATTTCAGAGGAACCTACTGCCGGAATCTTAAGTGTAAAAGGTGGAAGCAGCAGCTTCCTCCAAAGGTTTGTCAATTTCTGTCTGAATACATAGTGTCTGCTGTTGTCATAAAAGTTTTCTGCTACTGTTTATACATCCTTTGGAACATGGAGTGTTTGCTGTATATAGCAAGTTTGAAACAGTTGTCTTCTACTACTTAATTTAATTTATGGTGTGGGAAGTTGAAACAGCTACTTTATAACTTTCAAAATAGTATTAATCCTACTGTGGATATCACCTTTCTGTTGCACAGTATGATTCAACACTGAGCTTTAGTTGTGCTAAAAATTCATTTTTTTAAATTGTCCAGCTGTCAGATTAAGTTGATGTGTAGGCATGGTTTGTTTACAGGCTACCACAGAAGATCTTGTTTTCAAGAGTATGTGATGGTGTGGTGGACTGTGAGGATATGTCTGATGAGACAGAATGTACGTGTCGTGATCAACTGCTTAGTGTCTATCCACAGTTTGTATGTGATGAGTACGTAGACTGTGCAGATGGTACAGATGAACAAAACTGCTGTAAGTGAAATCACAGCCCACAACAAGAAAGAAATACATATGTAAACAGGTTTTTCCAGATGTAAAGTGAATAGCTGAAGTAGGGACAACAGATGCATTGCAGCTGGAATACAACACCAGTTATTTTTCTGTATTGGCAACTTTACTTCAGAAACATGTGCATTTATTATATAATTATATGTGTAGTTGATAGTATGTTTTTTAATCATTAATAATACAAATTTCTTGGCAGTTAAACTTCATTGACAGTAATATTTCTAGTGCCATTTAATGTAGAGTCTCAAAAATCTGGTACAGTAACAGGTCTTTGAAAAATGTAGGGAAGTCTTATTTTTTCTGGAATGATGGCACCCACGTGAACTGTGGATGTAACTTTCCATTTGTTAATGTTAAACTAATAGAACATATGAGACAGGAACATGGAGTTTTTGTTCTGAGTTAGATCATAAATGTACATACAAAAATTCATCTGAGACATTGTTTATGTGTTACAATTTGTGAACGTAGCATAACATGAAACTTTGAGGATGTATCTGGCAAATCTAACTCAAAATCTGTATTAGTGGAAATCATGCACCAAAATGTACAAGTAAATTGTATAGTAATGTGTGTGGTGGTGTGTGAACTACATAGATGTATGGTAATGATTTAAATAATTCTTGGTAACATTGTGAACATACACTGAAGCATATTAAGTGGAACAGGCATCAAATGCTTTTCCCAGACCATTGTGTGTTCTCACTATTACCATTGCAGTGATGTTAAAGGAATGGATGATATTTGTTGATTCCACTGCGTCTCATGTTGTGAAATGTTAAAACAAATGCATTTTGTAATATGCTTTGTGCTATAATATTAATATGGCATATCATAATTTAAAGAATCTGCCTATGTAAGTCTTCAATTGGCAGAATTATTTGGGAATAATGTTGGGGTTTTCTACCAGAATTGCTGTGTGGCTAATTTTTGCTGTGGTACTGTAGATGGTTCTGTATATGTGCAAGAAGTGCAGTACACAGTGTAAAAATGAATATTGTACAATTGACAACCATTGGTCTTTTTCAGATAACTGTACAGAAGATGAATTTTATTGCTACAGGAGTGGGAAGTGCATTCCAGCTGCCTACAAATGTAACCATAAGTTAGACTGCCCACATAATGAAGATGAAAGTGACTGTTGTAAGATACCTCTGTCTTTTATATGGATTTGTATACTTGATGAAATTAGAATCAAAATTTAATACAGAATCAAGGGCACTTGTACCCTTAAGTGGAGGTTATTTTTAGCTGAAGAATAATTTATATTAACACAATATCTAATAGGTATGGCATTTTGAAATGCTCATATTCTAGTCTTGGAGGTACCTATTCTAGTTGTTTGTATATATGACTTTGGTATCAGTTTGGTTCTAATTTCTAAATTGGCTCTTTCGGTGAGTTTGAATAAAATAGTTGGCATTGCCATTAAATTTTTCTATTACAAAAAAAAAAAGGAGTACAAGATTGCATATGATGTACCACATAGTGGCCTTTTAAGAAACTGACATTTACACATTTTTCATACTGTATTTGAACACTTTAACATACATAGTTGTTCGTAGTGAATTAAATTAATGGTAAAAAGGTTTGCACTTTATTTTCATGTGGAAAATGAAAGAGATGACATACCTTGGTCTGTATATTTTGAAATACTGTTCATAGTCTATCCTTCAGCACATGCTGTGTATTGATTGACACTTTAGAATAATTCTGTTAGGATCTGTTGAACATTTTGACAGAATAATTGAGATCTCTTGTTTTGTATCTTTGAGGTTCCAAGATTCCTGAACCAAAGTTGTTTGTTCTCAGTAGACTTTTGGGAGTTTGGTTAAAACAAGCCACAATGTGTACCTTCCACATCTTTCAGAATTGCTCTACAGTCTGACTTGGTATAACCTATGAAATTGAGGATGTTTTATTAAATAACAAAACTCTTGTAGGACTCAAAATATAACTTTACAATATAACAGTACTTGAGGCAGAACACCGTGATTAAATAGTGGTTAGGAGGTGTATTAATTTTGTAGCAACCATGTTATATTCATCTGGTAAACCATTTAATGTAATATTCATTTCATTGTAGTTGCTCTGACAAATGGATTGAATGTTCAGATCGATGCAGATGGACTCTCACATGTTAGATTAAAGGGCATTTTTACCTATAGTCTTCACAGTCAATGGAGACTAATGTGCACAGCAGAAACAATGGATCAGAGCTTGCTTGCATCAAACATATGTTTTTATCTTGGTTACAGGTAAGAAACTGAGAAAGCTACATGCTTTAGGATACATTGAATGTTCCATTGAGGGATCTTATTTGTTCATGTAACTTACTACTTTCCTGTTCTATATGTCATATTTTATGGGGTGACAGGTATTTTAATTTTGCCTTCATATTTTCAATTCATTATATCACATCTGTTCTCATTAGATGAGTGCAGCACTCTACAATGAAAACTGTTTGATCTGGCAATAGATGATTTGGAAATCTCTAGGAACTGGAAATTTACAGATGCCCAAAACATTTCACAATTCCATTTACCAACAGCACCTGATACCAGATCCAAGAGTCCATAAATCAAAAGTTCAGTTAAGAATGACTCTTTACAGGTGAACATTGAACAGTTAAGATTGCAACAGCAAAATGTGTGTCTTGGTGTCTTGTTGGATTTTTACATGACTTAGATACAACCTAGACACTGTGTGACTTAAGTAATGGTGAAAAGGGAATAGAGAATATAGCAAGGAAACAAGGACAGGATATAAACTGACAAATTAAATGATTAGGTCTGTCCATGATATTGCCTGTTACATTAAGATACATACTATATATAACATGTGATTTCTGACCTGCCTTGAAGCAGTTGAGAACTGCACTCTTCTGGGTTATTATGCAGTGAGTAGTACCACTACTCACTGCTTAGTAAACCAGAAGACTGCAGCTCTCCTACTAGATGTATTATTCAAATATATAGAAAAGTTTTATATCCATCAACCCTTTGGTCCAAGAGGTGCTGGTTAAACTAGCTTATACTGTACTCATTCCAGTAGTATTCTTCCCTTCGTTTGTATTTGGATTGAATTTGAATTTCAGCTTACCAGTATTCAAGAGAATGAACGGGCTCATAGGGTACCTAGCCACCTATCCATTTCCTGGATTTTGTAATTGATCTTCTTCATCTATGTAATTGGAACTAGACACATAATATGAGAGCGGTTCATAAAATTCTGACTCTATTGTAGGTCAGTGTCACAAATAGTGTAGTCAATACACGGGCTAGTGGCTGTGCTATTAGTTGGATGATCCTGGGTTCAAAGGTCTGCAAGAGCAAGAAATTTTTTTCCTCTCCAAAATGTCCAGACCTGCTATGGGTCCCACCAAGCTTCCTATTCAAAGGGTACTGGCTGTTCTTTCCCTGACATTAAAGCAACCAATTCATGAAGTTGACCACTCACCTATATCTAATGCCAATGTTAAGAAAAAGTGTTGCTGTACTTCTGCAACCCCTAGGCACCTCTGTGGTTTGGACTGGGTGACTATACCTTTTCACAATGTCACAGCCAGTACTGACAATAAACCACAAATACTGAAAGCTGTTTGACTACAGTTAAGTTGTAGTTAAGTCACTGAGGGTACTCGGTTCAGTAAAGCATTTTTTGTTTACATGTGCTCGTAGTGGTCATTGCATTATGTAATGGCACACATTAAGAAGCAATACTGTACGTGCACATGAAGTTTTGTGTGAAACTTGAAAACAATGTAACAGAAATGTACAAAATTTTTAAATCTGCAGTTGATGGAGAAAAATTATTCCCATGAGGTTAGGTCATGTGGTGGATTTAAAAATGTGTCATTTTAGTTGAAAATAATGAAGTTCTGGCTGACATTAGGCAACACTGAAAAATAATGGTTTGTGTTTGTGACAAAGCGAGAGACAGCAAGATGTTTTGTGTGGATGTTCTGAGAAACTTAAGAGATAAAGATTAATGGAGATGTCTTGGAGCCTGGAAGTCAGGTTCTTGGATATTGCGTGACAATATGGCATCTCATTGACATTCTCTGTCAGAAGATTCTTGGCCAAGTAAGAGTTGCCACTGGTACCTCATGCATGTTTCCACTGAATTCTGTGCGTAATGACATTTTCATGTTTCCAAGAGAAGTATCCAAAAAGTTAATATTTTAGGAAGTGTTAGAGAAAATATTTAAATTGTGACAATAAAAATGAACAAAATCTTGGAAGAAAAGGAATGTTATATTTCAATGGTGGAACTTCTGGAATCCTCTTGTGCATCCTACTTCAATTTGTATTCAAATTTCCTGAATGCACAGGTGATTGATTTTTATATCATAAAAATATATAGGCTTAATTTTTAAGTTGTATGGTACAGGTGTATGTGGAATACTGACACCCTTGCAGTTTGAATTTTTATGTCAAAATGTATGTACTAATGGCCTAATATATTTTTTTCCAGCGGTTTTAGTTCATTCAGTGAAGTGACAGTGAAGCCTGATGTTGTTGAAGTTATAGCACCACACCAACCTTACAGTGTCCCTATTGGTACTACTCATACTTCTAGCAACATAACTAAGTCTAATGTTACTGAGGAGCCACCAGAATTTTGTCCTGGCTTAGAAGTTGAGTGCTGGCCACAGCTGTTGCGTGTTGCATCTGCTTTCCAGCTGCATGCACTTTCAAGTGTAAAAGATGAATACGAATGGCCATGGCATGCAGCAGTCTATGTGCTTGGAGAGTATGTCTGTGCAGCCACTCTGCTTAACACACACTGGTTGCTGACTGATGCCAAAGCCATGGAAAAACTTTCGTGAGTTTTTATGAACAATTCTTGTGCAGATATTGTTAGATATTTTTCCATGTCAGCATCATAACTAGGGCAGGTAAAATCTGGAAGATTAGCATGCATATAACATTTTGAGAGGCTCCACTCTTTGAACTCATAGCAAGAAAATAGTTAATTTGATTTCGTGTTTTTAGTAAACTTGCTTGTGCGTAGTGTAATGTGTGTGGGGAAAATGAGGAATGCGTAAAGTTTAGCCAGAAAATTTAGGCACAAGTTGGAGTATAACATTAACCTTTGAACAACTTTTGTTTGCATATTGGAGTGCATGAAAAAGAAAACACCCCTATAAATTCATTTTATATATTTAAGTAAGAAGAAAAGTTACAGCACTTCTAAGGCATGTGCATAATCACTATTTTATTTTCCATAAAATGCCGTTTTTTTTCATAGTTTTATCTTTTTATGTTCAAATAATATGTTTCATAAGTCATGTGCTAAAATTTAAATAGCAACCCGGTCATTTAAAGGTTCAGATACAATTTGAAGGAACAGCATGTGGGATGTGGAATGGATTCTACCGGCTCATAGCAGCTTGTTGTGATCATGGTAGTAATGCACCAGAGTCCACAAAACATTGGGAATTTCTTGACTAGCTGAGTGACTGTTGAGTCTCTCTTCACAGAAGCTGTCCACCATTTGATGCATATCATTGTGGCTGTGCATATGATCTGGAATGAAGTTCTCACTGTGATTACACCTTCAAATCCTGCATATGGCATGATTTTGTTTTTATTTTTGTGTTGGTTGACCCATGTAGTTAGAGGCCTTCTGATGAGATGGTCCACACTTCCAAGCAGTCTTTCCAGATTCTTAAAGTGTCCATGTTATAAGAAGTTAATTCTGAATCTGGAAAGGCGAGATGGCTTAGTCGTTAATTGAAGAGGCAGGGGAGAGTTAAAGGAAGAAGAAATAGTAAATTAAGTTTCAACTGTGTTTGAAGCTTAACATAGGCTTGAATATGTGTAAATGTGATCTAAAATTTAAATAAATAAAATCAAATGGGTTTCATACTTGGCAGGGCTGTGATTTTGGTATGATATGACAGCAGATGGCTAAAAATTGGCTTTCAGCTATATGTGAGGTCAGAGAGTTTGTGTTTGTATATTAAAGGCACCTTATGGTCTCAAAACAGAGTGTGTACCACCAGGGCTCTATCAGAATACGCTTTCAACAGATAGCACCACAAATTAAATAGTTTATAATATATATCCACAAATATAATGGTACATACTTTTCCAACTTCCACACATTTGTAAGATTTTTTTGACTAATGCCTGTAATATTTGGCAGTATATTTTGTATGCTGGTGTATGTGGTTATGTAAAACGAAAATTTAATATGGTGATTGCATTTATTATATATATATATGTGTGTGTATGTATATATATATATATATATATATATATATATATATATGTCTTTCTTCTGACCCATTGTCATGCATTTAATAATTATTGTATATAAATATATAAATATTTTCCCTGTTACTCTTACAGGATGAAACTCTATCCCATTTAATATGTGTTTACAAACACATTCCAGATATTAAATCTATGTATTCTTATAAGTATTTCACTTTCCACATTACCTTCACTGAGAAGACTTCACCGAATTATCTTACATGTGTTCTATAGATGTTTGATTTAAACCTTGTTTCACAAAACGTATGGTCTAACTGAGGTATCATAATTTTCCTCTGGCTGTCCAGCAATATGTGAGGACATTATCTTTAATTAGGCAGAGGTTCCATATTGTGATTGTTTCAAGTGTCTGGTGTTTACAGTTAACTTACAAACCAATTCCACATTACTTTACAGCAGAACTTAGGAAGTTTTTGTTACTTTCAGATTGTAAATCTTTATAACACATGTTCACCCTTCATGTTTCAGGTTAAATGAATCTCATGTAGCAGTGCTTTTAGGTGTACCAAGAATTGATTTGAGAACTAGAAGTCCATATGAGTTGGTGCAAAGGGTGGACTATATCAGAACAATACCTTTTACTGATGTGCTGCTCTTACATATTGATATGGGAGTAGATACTGAATTACCTGTCTCTCGTCATATTCACCCAATCAGTTTGGCTCACTTGTAAGTGCATTCGTGAAACATTACTATGTGAGACCTATAATATGTCAGATGTTAATATAAAAATAAGATTTGAATAGTATATGATTTAAAGTGCCTCAGAAAAACAAAGAAAGAGGACAGAAATAAGTGCTTGTTTGTTGATCCTGTCAATTGCCAACATTCTGATGTTGATGGTTTGAAATAAATCACTCACCTGTCTAAAAATCTGGTCTCTAAAGAAAGCTATAAGTTGCAAATATGTGCACACAATAAAATCCATTACTTTTGCTCAGATTCATAAATGGGCAGACTGAGAGGGCATTACTGATTGTATGCTACCTCACAGGTGGGTGTGACCAACGGTGGCACACAATATAGTCTATGATGCTATAATCTCTCTTGTTTCAGCTATGAGGATCCAACAGTGGCAGAGACATGCATTTCAGTTGGAAGGGATTCATCAGGATATACCAGAACTGTATTCTTGCAACCAGTGTTGTCAGGTTGTGACCCAACACGGCGATGCTTCAAACGAAAGTACAAATCAAAGTCAACTTGTCAGGTAGGCCTGTGTAACAGAATAGCAGCATTTTATTGTGATATTCAGCTATCTTTAACATAATAAATTAAATTCTGTGATTTGATTATGTTAACAGTAGCTGCTTAATTATTCATGAAGAACACTCTTTCATAGGCAGTAAAGTTGTATGGTTAGAGTGCAATGCACTTTATTTATTATTTATTTATTTATTTATCAGGCTCATACATTTGATAAATCCAGGAGAGATTCAAAAACCTACTGGATATAGAATAAGTTAAAACACAAATCAATAAAATCTATGTATAGAAATCAACAAGCAGATAGATTAAAGTGGATTTTAATGACTATGGTTCTAAATTCATCAGTGGTAAATAGTATGTTAAAATAACAATAGTTTAGCTCAGAAAGAACATTTAGGATAATAAACTAAGAACTTTCATTCTGTATTTACCTTAAAGTATTCACTGAGTGAGTGGAAGGAATTAGTCCATAGATAACTTTGCAAGCCTGATTTAAATTGTGTGGTATTATCAGACAAGTTTTTGATGGGGGAGGATTGATTGTTGAAAACCTCTTTGCCAAAGTAGTAGATTCCTTTTTGATATGTTGCTGAATTTGATGAAGATAGATGAAGGTTGGAGTGTTGTCTAGTATTTATGTTGTGAATTTCTGAGTTTACTGTGTATTGACCTTTATTATTGACCACACGAATGAGAAGTGTAAGTATATGTTGTGATCGACGATGTAAAGTTTTAGTTTTTTAAATAGGTCCCTACATGCATTGATACATCCTTATATTAAGTAAGGTAAAGTGCACCCTTGTACAGGCACTGAGGCTCTGTACAGGCCGTATTGCCCATAGGGGGAGTAGAGGTATAGCTCTACTCTTTCTTGACCGCGGCACTAGAAGCAGGTGAGGGATCAGCCTCATGCCCCAACATGCTTATATTATGGTATCAAAATTATTTCTGTTAAAACTATGTATTTATTATTTTTACAGAAAGTGTTAGGTCAAATTAAACCACTAATAAAGTTCACAAATTGTAAATATTATTGCCACCTCTTTACTTACCACAATTAATCATCTGATCACACACTTGATGGTGTAATATTCATTAAATAATCTTTTATTTCTACAAAATAATGTTCAGGTGTCAACATTCAGTATTAAGGAGTCGTTGCATTATATTCCAGACCAGAAATGAAAAACATTATCCTAAGCAATGATAACACCAGAGGTGCACATATCCTGGATGCCAGGTCACCCAGGCAACTAAATTTAGTACAGTGACACCTATTATTTGTGGGTCCTCAGTGTGGAACTTACCTCCTTTCACCCTTCTGGCACTAAGAATTTTGAGGTGGCTGCTAGAGTTTTGGAAAATTTATGGACCCCTGCATCATACAAATATTGTATGTGAATAAGAAAGGCTTCAGATGCGTTCACAGATGACATTATCAGCTTGTCCTCCTCCTGTGTGTACTGATAGAACTGCTTTACAGCAAGTAATGATGCAGTGAGTTGGAGATTTGCAAATTAGTTTAGAAGTTTGTGTACAAAATGTGGTTCTTACTGTCTTACAAATATTCTGTTGTCACATGTAGGACAATGAAAGTAGCGCATGGAGTGGTGTGATTGTGTGCCACTCAGATGTTGGCTGGTATCCAGCCGCTGTATTTCATGAACCTTACGGTATCTGTGGATTCCAAGAAACCAGGGACTTCACTGCTGTTACAAGGAACCTAGACACACTTCATAGCATTATGGGTAAAGTAGAAGCAGCCATTTTTGTGGAATCAAATAGTGATCTTTGTGAATGCTTGTTTTTGTACACTGAGAGAATGACATGTTTGTAATTCCAGGACCAGTTTTTCTATAGACTTAGAGTATCATCATGTCTTCATGTCCTCTTCCTAATAATTTATGAACACATTGATGGATTTTTTTTTTAAACTTAAGTATATTATGCAACCACAGATCATTCTACCAGTTTAATCTTTAATTTCTTACCACCAATGATAACATGCATGGTAACCATTCAATATTTTGAGGTTGACTGGACAATAAAGACATTTAATGAAGGGTCTTGAAATGTTGTGTGGTAATACACTTGAAAACAGTGTGAAACTTTTGAAGACCTAATTCTTCTTGTAGAATGCAAAGAATGTAACAGCCTTGTGAAATCGGTAGTTATGCTGCAGCTTGTGGTTTGATGGTGAAATGCACTGATTCTTGAAACTAGGCATATGGAACCTTATAACATGAATGTGACGTCCTACAAGTTTTGCATGAGACACATTGTGTATGTTAAAAATTATGTAAATTTTGATTTTATTATCTTGTCTTTAAAATGTAACATAATTGGAATCTATAAATCTGCAATTCATATACTGAAAGAGATCACTAAATTGTTTAGTCATTACACATCATTGCTATAATTAGTGTATAGTCTCTGAGCGACTACTAACTGTAAGGACTCTACCCTATTTAGTTACATTAGTTAATTCTTGCTAGTGTCACATTGATTGAAGAATTTGAAGAACAGAAGATATTTTAAGCTCTTTCTAGAATTTCTTGTTCAAGTAAGATGAGCCTGTATGTTTTCCAGAATGTTTAAGCCATTTATTTATACAGAATTTTGTATTAACATTTCATATTGCTCTAGATGGAGTAGTGGATTCTGCTCCAGTACCAGTATGCAGTGGACTTTGGTGCCCATTAGGTCAGTGCCTGCCACCAGAAAAAGTGTGTGATGGCTATCATGACTGTCGGGATGGTCTTGATGAGAGTCCAGCCTACTGCAGTCAATGCCAACCGAATAAATGTGGTAAGAAAATTCAATACCAGTAACTTCCTTCCTCAGTAGCTGCTTCAGTTCAATGTGTGTGTGTGTGTGTGTTTTGATTGACATTGTTTTAGGAGTATAAAGAAAATACGAGCTAAAATGTCAGTTATTAATACAGAGGATTGTCTCTGTTACTTAACATTATGATTAAAATATAATATAAATTCCAAATTATACTACTGTGATGCAAGCATAAGCATTACTATAGTAACATTCAATCTGACAGTGGATAATTACATCCCAGCCTTCATAAAATTCCAGTAAAAACCCACTCACTAAGTAAACAGTTCAGGGAATAAATTATAAGGAAAAAAATTAATGTACCAACACACACCTATGATATGTTCTGAGTCCAGTATCTTTTGACTTGCAAAGCAACATGTAAGGAAAGCTGCTTTTGTAGAGAGAGAGACTTACATGTTTTATTGAAATCTCTTAACATAACGTCTGCATTTATGTCCATCAGAAACTATCAGCCTGTCTAACCCAGGTTGGTCTAAAGGTAAATATGTTGAGGCTTTGCTTTGTGTGTTATCTCTCTACAGAAGGTATCAAAAGCAGACTCTAAAATGAAGAACCAGAACCTTCTGTTGAAAATACTGGATAATTCATGTGGATTCTATTAGATGGTTTTTAATACACGTATTTTATGTCGATTTTCCATTTTAAGGGTTCAAAAAAGTATGTCTTACAAGGAGGTCATGTCTTTTAGTCTGTCCATCCATGACCTTGTATTGGTGCCTAAACCATCAATTGGGATTTTTTAAACTCAGCACAGAGTCTATCACAAACAGATGTTAGACAATTCCAGTTTTCAGCCATGTTGATCCATTATAAGGTCAGTTGATGTAAGGCCATAAATGAACTTTCTGTTCACTCCATAAATTTTTTCTTGCAAGTCAATTGGGCAGACTTTCTAAAATTTGCATTTTCTCATTCTATTTAATGTAAACTTAATGAATTTCAAAGTACTGAGTTGGTAGTTCTGTTTATGATGTTATGAAGCACAGTATTTCCAGTCTTTTTCTCTGAAAAAAATGTTGAAAATAGCTTTCAGTGACACTGTCACATAGTCAAGATGGAGCTCTGTTGGTTGTTCTACTCACCTATGAATTCAAAGTTGCCTTCTTCAAAATTTAAAGTTTGAATATGTCACAAAATTTTTAAAAGGCACAAAAATGCTGATACTTGAACCCTGAACATCTGTGTGTCACAAAAATATGCTGGCTGTACATGACTTGAAATAGAAGGAAAGATAAAGTGGGAATTTCTTCATTGTATAACTTAGTGTAGAAGGGACCACTTATGTCTTAAGAAAACAAGGAAATTTAACTTGGAAAGTTTATTTGAACAACACGAAAGTAATTATCTGACAACTGTCTTCTTCATGCGTTTGTGGATTAAGCAGTCATAAAATACTCTCCAGTGTCTTGCTCCTGTTCTTTGCTGTATAAGATGTAAATTGTTGCTATTTTCAACTGCCTATTGTAGCTGAACATTTTTGGTACGTCAGGTAGAGTGATTGCTGGCCTCAGTTATGGGTGGTTCAAAGCCATCTGTCATAAATTTCACTGTCAACTTCCATCCAGGGAACTGTTAGTGATGGGTAGAAAGGGCTGGATACAGAGACCTTTGCGCGGGAAACCCGGTTAGTAGCACAAGAAAGGCAACACCCTAACAAGCAAACCTTCCACCCAAGAGCAAAAATAAACTAAAAAAAGGAATTTTCATACTGATGCTGGCAGTCAAGTAAGAGATGATATAAGCAAGGTTGTGCATAGTGAGGTCTCCTAAAGCACAGGTTACTAGTTTTTGAATGGAGTGACTGTTGGTTATTGTTATATCTTTTTAAGAATACGATTTATATTGATTAACTGGACAAGAGCAGACATTGCACATCTGATACAAATAAATAAAGAAGAAAATAGTGAGGACTTATACGTAGTCTGGTTCGATGAACCCCACCTGTATCCTTTAGGAAGTTTCACCTACCATACTGAGCATGTCAGGGCATATGATATACATAGGGTGATCGTGTACATGTTTTTACTTGGTCTGTGTAGTCATTCCATACTTCTCAGTGTAGTTACATACCTATGTAGTGTAGAAGAACTCTCTTACTAACCATGAAACGATTTTTATAATCTGGATAAGTGGAAAACAGGCCACCTGCAGGGCCTAAGGAGACTCTAATGAGAGGTGACACAAAGTTAATGTTTTTAATTTATTCTTTAAACTGAAAAATATGCATATATGCTCTAATATACAGACATATGTTGCTTGTTTCCAGGCATCACCTTATCACGGTACTACAAAATTCACAGTTGGGACCTATGATCCCCTTCATTTCACACTGCTGTAACTGAAGTGCCAAAATGTCATCCAAATATTTTCCTTCCACCTGAA
>Ga0123357_10001492_pt1 | contig 24859 bp, 19 predicted proteins | sample TergutEmb28metaG_FD_89873 | JGI IMG/M metagenome (GOLD analysis project Ga0123357, IMG submission 89873) | Embiratermes neotenicus P4 segment gut microbial communities from Petit-Saut dam, French Guiana - Emb289 P4 | ecosystem: Host-associated > Arthropoda: Insects > Digestive system > Gut ...
CTAATCGCACTGTTGTATGTTCCTAAAATATTTATTTACACATTAACACTTTAAAAACATATCACTTTATAAAATTTCGTCATTTACTCCTACATGTTTCAGTCCTATTGGACCATCTTCAGGCGGCACTAGACACGTCAACAAGAAACGTAGGCATAACCTAACACACTCATATGCATGCTGGCACAACACCATAAGATTAGCAACTTCAAAACAAGGCACATTGTACCCCCTGAAGATGGTCCAGTAGGACTGAAACATGTAGGAGTAAATGACAAAATTTTATAAAGTGATATGTTTTTAAAGTGTTAATGTGTAAATAAATATTTTAGGAACATGCAACAGTGCGATTAGTTGGTTAATATAACAAAGACAGAAAGCATTAAGTTATTTCTAGTACAAAACAGTAAATGCTACACCTCAGTCACACCAAGACTGCTTCGTGTAAACAAACTCTTCCATGGCAGTGCCAATTCACACACACACACACACACACAAGAAAATACTGTGGATGATCAAAACACACTAACATTTCTTAAATTTACAATAAACATGCAACAATAATGGCAAAAATGGGGGGGGGGGAAGAGCACAAAAGCATGTGACTGGATCCACAATTGGCACAGATGTCTTTAGCAGTTTTCATTAACCTTTTGACGCCTAACGATGACTATAGTGGTCGTACCACACCGCTAACCTCTAAACGTTGCATTTTATTTATTTATTCAACAAATATAGGTACTGAATATTTTAAACATGGTATATACTGTCCGTTTTTTCCTCTTCAAAATGCAGTTTGTTTCATAAATCTAACCTATTTGGTTCCTGTATTATTCACATTTTATGTACAGAGTGTGCTAAAATTAAAAAAATAATTTCGGCGCCAAAAGGCTAAATAGTGCCAAAGCATAGGGGGGTGCCAGATCATGTAATTCCAGATTAGGGAGGTGCAACCTGGATTATCTTGGTAAATTGACTGGGAACAAAAGAAAAGAAAAATTTTACAATGTCACTCGACATTTAAGGGTGCTATAGATGCCAGAACAGATTCTCTAGTCACAGGCAACATGAAAACTGAAACTGGGAACACATCAGCAATCTGGGTTTCACATTGTATTTGCTTAATAAAGAGCATGCATCACAATGTACAATACTGCAAAGTGGTTGGCTGACTGGTGCAGGAAGGGGTACTGCAGGATATAGCATAAAAGTGTTAACATTTTGGAAAATGGCCCAGTCCACATCACTGAGGTTTGGGGTAATAAGAAATGTCAGATCAAACCAGATCATGATTAAACTCTTTGCAGTATCACATTTCTTGCAATATGCTCTTTATTGAAACACACGCAGCACGGCCTGTGACTTCAAATTGTAACTTCCTGACATGACGAGTCAGTAACGTCATAACAACATAGGTCTGATTCATGCTACAAGGCTACAGGACTTTGAAATGTGAATGAACAAGAACAGGTGGGGATGAAAGCACACATAAATTAGTGAAAAAGATGGTTCTGTTTACTTCACACAATGTTATAGTGTTACAATGTGCTTACAATAAGTGTTCAAAATGGCTGCCTTTGCCCTGGATATACAGCCTGGCCCATTTTAGCAGGCCTACAGAAATGGGCACATGTCTCTTCATTTTGGTAGCACATCTGACTGTGTATGGAAAGGCTCTTCTAGAAGTGCTGGCAGTGAATGTACCAAAATATGAGTGTAAATTTCTCCTGTCAGCCACGGAATACATTGGCCATGCATCCTACTGAAGGTTACTGGCAAGTGCCAATATAAAGCTAAAAGTTTAAAGTTCAAAGTCCTGTAGCTTTGAAATGACTGCTAACTGGGTCCATGTTGATATATTTTTGACTTGGTATAAGGTCAGGTATCTAAGCTTGAAGACATGACAGAACATTACCAGACACTATACATGTGTGTAATACATTCACTGACTTTTCATAGAAGCATTTCCATTAAAAAAACCCACTAGTCCTTCCTGGCTCAGCCCGACGTCCTACAACTACTGCTTCATTTACAAAATAACACTTAATGACTCTTCATCACTTACGATTCAGAACTCTATCAGTTTTTGCCCAAGACAACATTTTTGTTCTGTTTTTAGTTGTTATCACAAACTTACGTGTTTCGACCTGGAAATCTCGGAACGAGTCGAACACAGAATGGACCGCTCTCTTGGATCTGCTAGGGTAGCTGTGAAAGAATGGGGTCTCAACAAGAACTTCCCGCTGGGGTAGAATTGGATCCCGAACCTGACTAGAGGAAGATGCTCCATCCTGGTCCTCCAGGAACATGTTGATGGCCATTTCAACATTCCCATGGCAGGCTTCCAGCATCTGCTTTGCAGTTTCTTTTGATGCTCCTACAAAATAGTTGTCGTCAATAAAGCAGCCCCCCAGTGAGAGTGACAGAGAGAACAGCAGGAGGTTCAGGACAGAACTTACAAAGTACATATTTATATTGCAGATTTCCAGTCCCATAAACTCAAATTTATTGCTCATGCTGATTTACGTAAAGTGAGTTTATAACCAAACAGTAAAATACAATTAGCTCGAACGACAGTGTGCTGGACTCGCGCACTGATGGTCACAGTATGGAATTCTAGAACAGTCAACTTCTTTTATTGCTTGTAATTGTAAATATCTTATGGGTCATCATCATCTTAACATTAGGAATAATCTGTCACTTAAGTACACATCATGTCTACATTAAACATGCTGCACATAACCTCAAAGTTTTGCACTACTGCCATGGTTGTTAAATGTCAATTTATAAACATGATGAAGGGCTCACTGTCAGTCTGGCCTACACCACAGATCCACAGTATGCTGAATTAATGTGTTTTTCATTTGGAAATTCCAATCTTCTGGGATACAACACCATGTACATTAGTATACAGGTACAAATATTGTATGGAAGATGGCTGCCTTGATCTTCAGGGTAGTCTTGGACTAATTGCAATGACTTATTAGTTATCACCAACAAATTCAAAACTAAATACAGATTTTGCAAAGCTACCATGCTGTTGTTTTAGAGCACAAAGAATATTAACTTCATAAATTGTCTACTGATTACAATGTCACTTATGGACAATAAAGCTACTGGAACTAATGTGAGTCCTTAGAGCTTGGTGTGTCCACCGCGTCATTACTAACTTGAGGCAAGTTAAAAGCACTGGGTAGGGGTGGCCTCTACTGGCACAACATTTACAAAATATATCTCAAAAAAATGGGAAACACCCAACTGCCACAAGAGTCAAACTCTCCGCCACTGTAAAAACCTCAAATACTGCATTATGCAAATATGTCAACTGGCTGAAAATTTGAAATGGATCAACAGACAGCAGATCATGCTGACATACTCCTAGCAATCCCTAAAGAATATATATGTCCTACTGACAGATGGAGGATACCTGCAGATACACATGAATTTTCATGGACTGTGGACAAATGGATATTAGATGACAATAAATGCTGGAAAATCCCCTCTCTGACAGCTGACATATGAAGAAAGAACTCTTCATTCTGCCTCTCAGTTTATGTAACAATGGTATGTTAACTATATAACATAACATCAAATCAATAACTCAACAGGATGGACTCAGGAAAGCCACAAACCACCTCATTAAGAGTACTCCACCTCTAGATTGATACCCAGTGATGTGTGTCATAGCCATCTCAACCTCAAAGGCACTGGGCTCAGGCACTAGTCGCTCTGCTGTATGTATTTCTGTCTGACTAACATCATTCAAAAACTGACAGCAATGGTTTGTCCACCTTATAATACTTATATATGCTAAACATAAGTGCTCTTGCTCAGACAGCACTAGTTACAACAGCATTACAAGTTGCATCATGCCAAACAAGATGTTCTTTCTTTGGATTTGAAAGCACAATGTCACATTAAATACAAAGAGATGAGAGCTAAAATTTGCATTTTTACTTATGTCAACAGTTTACCAGTGCACCAAATTTCACTGAAATCCTAAAGAACCAGGCTAAAAAATAGACTTCTTTTTGTTGATTTGCCATGCAACAGCTCAACAAAACATATATAATTCAAACAATGCAGCATCAACTTAGACTAAACTGAACTAACCTAATTTAATGAAACTAAAACAGAATTTTATACAATACAGAGATGATGCATATTTTCATCTGAGTAAGTATAAGCATTATTTACAGTATTACTTAGCATTACTGCATATTTAAATTACCTAATCTATCTTAGTATGGAAATTCAGTACAAACCACTGTGATTTACCTAATGGAAATGGTTACCATATTAATACAAAGCAATGAATGTAACCTAGCCACGATGCAATGCGATACCTGAATGGCCCCTCTTCCCTTCTGCTCCCAAATGCTTTCTTGTTAGCACGTTTTTGTAGACACAAATGGTGGGAAAGAAATGATACAGTAGGACACGACAGAAGCTGATACAGGAGCAAGAGGGGACTAGACAAAGACTGCTGTGAAAGCCTGCCTATTTTTTGTCATATTAAAAAACTGCTTTGTTCTTCTGTCTCGAAGAACAATGCAGTCTGTGTGAAATCAACATCAAACCAAAACGTTTCCTGAGGGAACAACGTGGTACATTGGCGATGCTGCACTCATTCTGAAAATATTATACCTGCATTTGGCTCCTATAACAAGATGACATCATGGTTAAATTAAACAGTAATCTTTACATTGTACACTGAAATACAGTGTGGAAAAACCCCATACCCAAACTTAGTGAGGTGATAAGAGTGACCAAAACAGAGAGTTACTGTCAAGGGACTACATGTCGGAGATGCATTCTTTTGACGTTACAGACCATCAAATTGGGTTTAACTGAGGTTGGAAATTGAGCAAAACCACTGCAGTATTCTCAAAAAAAAGTTGTATTTCATACCAATTTAGAGCAGATGTTCAAATGTACAGTTATGAACCTTGATACACAGCCAACAAAAATGCAGCAGAGACTGACGTATGCGTAGTACACAAGTCAACTCTTTCTCATACCTGTTGTGGCATGCTTGGAAAGTCATTTATTTCAAAGAACAAGCTCAGAACCTCACAAGTGTGTGTACTGTAGTCAAATAGACATTAACATGGAGTGTTTCGCCTGGGTAAAACTCTCCAACATTCACTTGGTGTACAGTGCGGTGAATGGCAACAGCAGGGAAATGCAGATTTATCATGAGCATTTTCCAAATATAGTGTGTTCAGATTATTGTATGTTCGCTTCTGTCAACCATCACCTATGGGAAACTGGTACATCTGCAGTGAACAGGCATGGCACAGGGCGAAGACGATCAGTTCACATGCCAAAATTTGATAAGTATGTTTTAGAGTGTTGTAGAATCCCTCCACAGCACCTGTATGGTTGGTCACACGATGTGGATCGTTGTCTTGTGTGGAATGTTCTATGTGAGCAGGAGCTACATCATTTCCATTGGCAGAAGATGCAGGCTCTACTAGGCCCCAACGATTACCTTCATCAAGACCAACTTGTTCGTTGGTTTGTGCACCGGTGTATATAGAAGCCTGACTTTTTTGCAATGGCGTTGTTCACAGATGAGACCTGCTTCCCGAGAAAGGGGATTTTCAACAGCCACAACAGCCATTTTGTGCAGAGGCAAACTGTCATGCAGTATCTGTTCACTGCCACCAACAATTTGTGGTCAACCTCTGAGTGGGCGCTGTTAATGTATTGACTGGGCCTTACTTGTTACCCTGACGGATCAGTGCACAGATTTACCATGTGTTTCTGGAGGAAAAGCTAACAGAAATGCTGGAGGAAATCCTGTTGTCAGTCAGGAAAAACATATGGTTCCAGCATGACGGGGCTGCCGCTCACTTTGCAAGTGAGGTCTGAGAACATCCCACCACCACTTACGATTGCTGGATAGGACAGGATAAGCCAATGGTTTGGCCTCCCAGGTCACCTGACCTCACACCAATGGCCTTCTTCATATGGGGCCACATTAAAACCTGATTTACACATCGCCAGTTGATTTTAAGAGGATCTTATTGCCCGTATTGTTGAGGCAGCAACAACTATCAGGCAACAACATGGCATTTATGAATGCATGTTAGTCTCTGCTGCGTCGTTGTCGGCTGTGAATCGATGTTGGTGGCCTACGTTTGAACATCTGCTCTAAATTGGTAAGAAATACAACTTTTTTTTCTGAATATTTCAGTGGATTTGCTTAATTACCAACATTAGTCAGACCAAATTTGACGGTCCGAAGCGCTGCCAGGACGCAACTACGGCATATAGTTCCTTGACAATAAATTTTTGTTTGCCCCCCCCGTCACCACGCGAAGTTTGGGCATGGAATTTTTCCGCACCTGTATACAGACCACGCATTAACATCACACAAATATAAATACCACCCCAATTAAATAATAAATTTTGGTGCAAAAAATTTGAACTCATCCCATATTCGTTACGGTAAAAAAATTGAGAACCTCGTTCTTATGCTTGTTTATAAAGACATAAGTTGTTTGACACTACAAGAAATTAAAAAAAAAGCAGCCGATACAATTCCTGTTGTTTCTTCAGCGCGAAATATAACAGTAACAAAAGTTTTTACCTGTTACTGTACAAAACTGTTCAACTGCAGTCTTTGATGGCTTCCCACTTTTGGCATTTGAAGCCATTCCAGTAAATGAAGGATATATTTGATATATACGAAATGTCTCGTTGCCATAGGCTTAAAATCAACACATTTGGTCCACCATGACACAAACTTCTTTACCCATCACAGATGATACTTACCATGGATTACATATATACCACGGGTTAAAACGGGACGGAAGTTGAACTGAACACACCATTCTCACGTTGGCAAAGAAATCTCAGTGTGCGTGCGCGCAAAACACCTGATAGAAGAGCCCACAGATCATTCGTTTGGCCCCATGAACAGGTTCATGAAAATAGTACACTGCCGGCGGTTTGGTGTTTTGATGACCATCCACTACCTTTATCGTCGTGGTTGCTAATCGGGCTATAACTCCACGTCATCTCTGTACCTGCTTAGGCTTGTCATGTAGTGACATGTTCACAGTACTTCAGACTGTTGGTTATTTTTTACACTGGACAGAATTTTGCAAATTTTTGACACTTTCATACGGAGTAGCATTTAGTTTGTATGTACAAATGTAGGCGGCAGCACTGCATTCGGTACGCATACAAACTCCTTGCTCCAAGGTACTAATTTGTAAGTCACAGTTGTTAGCATATAGTCATGGATGAGAGGTTTATTGGTCCGCTGGCTATTTATCTTTGAGCTGGTCGTTCTTTTGGCACGGTTGTTCGCCATTAGTGGGAGGCTGGTTGTAAGTGTGTATGGCTGTGAGCATAAATGTATTACGTTTGTACGTTTTACAGGGCTTATGTATGATTTTTAATTACGTTTAAACTTTCCAGGTTCAAATTTGTACAAAATGTGGCAATCCATGATAGAAACAGCGAAAAGCAACCCATTTGGAAATCCATTCCAAGTAGCTCACTGCCAGTCGTCGGATAAAGATTTGGTGCCCGGCAGAACTGTATCGGCTGCTGCAACTTCTGGTGTTACGTTTGAAACGGGAGGTTAGTGGAGGATTAGTAATCTGCCTATTGTGCAAATTAAAGCATAAAGTGAATAGTACTAATGTTTGCACTGATGGTGATCTGGATAGCATTCAGAATGTTCCTCATATTTCACCAGCAGAACGTAGACGTGATGTGAACATCTTTTTTGGGTGTGATGCTCGTCTGCGAACCGAAGGATACTATATCCAGCACCATTCTGGCTTGTTAAAACACAGTATTAGCTGTTATACACTGAGCTGAAAATTTCTAGTACTTCGTGTAAATATAGCGGGTATAAACAGAATTTTAACCGTGGTACATGGAAGTTGCATGGACCACAACTCATGACATTGGAATAGCTGTGAATTCTCAGCTGTATGCTGCCATACAAAATGGCGGGTGAAGTTAATAGTGATGTGGGCCAGATACTGTTGCAGGCACTGGGCAGTTATGTGATGGACATATTCCCCGTGAAAGATGACTGCATCCCGCTCATCCTCCAGACACAGAAATTTTTATATGTCTCTGATGTAACCATTCACTAATACTGTCAAATAGTGTTTCTTTTTCTACATCAGCATATATTTTAATGAAAAATTAATGTAATGTATTATATTTCTCTTTATGCCATGTTAGATGAGAGATGCCAAGTGAAGACCCGCTGAAAGTTAGGTCATGGTACCATAAATGCACTTGGTTTAGAAAACAACTTGTAATTAATTTACATTTGGATTTCAATTTTAATTTTAGTGAGAGAAGCTGAGTGAAGGAAAAAGAAAAAGGGGAACTTGTGTTAGGATCTGAGTTGACATTTTCATGAAAGAATTTTAATAATTGTTCAGGAAGTATTACTAGTAATTCATAGAGGCTGCTCTTTGAGTTTTCATATTAGTGATGGAAATGATATCACAAGTATTGTTATTAGGGCTGTGATTTGAGGTTTCATGTAATAGCAGCTGTATGCTTACAGATTTCTTTAAATTAACACATGTGTTTAGCTTTCCTTTTTTTTGACATGCTGGGGGAGATAGCGTTGGACTACGGGGGAAGGATATTTAGATACGTGTCATGTTTATTGACAGCCTATCACTTGCATTTACATATTTAGTAATGTGGATAATATTGTTAGTTACCATCATAATTGTCTCTAATGTTGCAGATCACTATAATTTGTGGCAACACAGTAAAACTAATGGTTGATATTCATTGCAAATGGTCTGTGCTGTTAACTCTACTTTCTGTAATGCAGTTATATTAACATACTCTGTCACAAATGTCGGTCTTGTTACAGTGGTCTGTCATCTGGTGGTGGAACATGTATGAGGTTATGCAGATTCATGTGACAGAGTGGTTGGGGGGGGAGGGGGGGGGGACATGAGGCTGTGTATGAACTTGTTCTTAAAAGTCTACTAAATGTAATTAGTGTATATTTGCATGGGTGCTGGCATAATAGTAGAACTAGAGTCACCATTCCTAGAGTAACATACGTGAATCTTTTGCACTTATTGAATGCCGTGGGCATAAAAACATAACCAGGAGTACTTTGTTGTTTTTATGCCTGGAGATTGTGCACACCCTGCAATTCTGAATGATTCACGTATGTGAAAGCACACAGCTTTAGGAATTGCCAGGGTTTTATCTTTAGTCACTTGAGCAGATGTCCCCATTGCTGTTAGCAGTTTATAACATGAATGTTTCTGTGTTTTAATCAGTGTAACCTGCAAGATGCAGTATTTATGATACATCAGTCAGGTTAGTGAAGGTTTACGTCTTCAGTACAGTGGTTTGCCATGCTGCTTGCTTTTATTTCATGGCTTGGGCCACTTGTTATATGGGCCTCTTCCCCCCCCCCCCACACACACCCACAAATGTGCTGGTTATTTTTCTTCATTCTTGCTGGTTGAATCTGTAGTCCATTTGTGACTAGCTGTAGTTAACAGTGTCCTTGGTGGCAGTCAGAGATAAACGGATTTTCGTCACGTGCTGGTACTATAATTCAAGTGTGTCTTCTAATGATAGTCTTAATCTCACTATAGCTGCCACTGTTTGCTCACTGTCTGATATGGAGCAATATAGATTCATCAGTATACTGGAACACATGTGGTGGTAGAAAAACCATTGTCATGAAAGGCATGTAAAAGCCTGGTCATTGTGAAATTTCACTGCCCTAGATTTTAAACTCAGAATGTTCCGTGTGCTGCAGTTTGCGAGATTGTTAGTATGGAACTGTCACAGACTGACATGCACACTTTTATCCGTTTAGTATGAAACTCCTTAGCATTGGTAGTTTACCAAGACGTGTGTGTGTGTGTGTGTGTGTGTGTGTGTGTGTGTGCAAGAGAAGCAACATATTTTGTTTTAATCAAATAATGTTTAAGTGGATTTCACTGTGTTTTCACATGGGGTGGCGGCAGCTTTATTGAATATACGTTGCTAATGCAGTAACATTCTGTTAAAGGCCAGTGTGATAAAGCAACGTGAAAGTTCAGACTTGTGGTGTGTATGACCCAGTTCCTGTTGTTAATATTGGAAACTGGAAGCCTTACCTTGTAGAACACAAGACCAAACCTAAACCATATAAGATGCATCGACTCTCCTGTGTTGGTGCAGGGTTACTCACCTGCACACAGTATAGCACTGAATTCTCCACGAGTTGGTGAATAATGACTTGGAAAAATGTGGAAGGAATGGGTTCTGGCCTGATTGAGTTTTTTTTTTTTTTTAATTTTATTTTTAAATGGGAAAACTGAGGAAGATCTTGGATGACTACAGGATAGGAAATGTTTGGGGCTGATATGTGAATACAGGGTATGCTGACTGAAGCAGGGGTGTCCCAGGCCAAAATCTCAGCCAAGAATACGTGCTGTCATAACTGGTGAGGTCTTCCCGGGCATCAGATTGTGGAGGAGGGCTTACTGAAAGCAGCATTAAATAAACTACTGAAATAAAAGACAGTGGTGCCACCCACGTGAGTGTGACATTTGATAATATGGCATAATTTAAAAGCCTGTTTAACAAGTTACTTTGTATAACATGAATTCCAGAGTAAATTGAAAATATTGTCACCAAGTATTTCAGCATCCTGAGCAAACATGTGTGTGAACATCATCTACCTTCAGACTGATCTCAGAATCTTTGTTCTGTTTATGCTTATTCAAGCCAACACATAATGTGAAATATAGGTAACCTAACATAACCTAGCCAGTCACTGAACTGGCACTTCCTGAAGCCACTATAATGTATTGTTATACTGAAATAAGTACTGGGTAGTCATTCATATGCCATGGTGTAGGCGCTTACCAACAGCACAGGGATAACTACCCCAAAATGAAGTTGACATTCATAGAGATATTTGTCTGCAATGATAGCTGGATATTCTCATGAAATGTGAACTATTTATATGAAAAGTATTTATAATTAGTCTATATTTTAAACATTTTTGGCAATTTTAATTTAAAACATTGTATTTTTAACTCCACATTTGCATATCTTTAACAGAATCTGCTATTATTTTAGTCTTTCATTAGAGAACTTCTTGAGGATGGCCAAACAGAGGTTGAAACATGTAGGAGGCAGATCAGAAAGAGACAATTATGCAGTTGCTGGATTAAATGCTGTATATTCAGTCTGTTGCACAGAATATGGAATACATAAAATACAATATAATATCTGAATGAGTTATTTCTCATATAAAGGTCTAAACACTTGGGATCTAAGAATTCAGTTATTTGGAATTTCAGTTCGTGGGATTTGTAATGCACAGTAGTGCAACAGAGATCATATGACATATGTAGTAGTACTATAGTACTATAGACATTGCTGATGTAGCATTTGAAAGATCTGGCTAATTTCATAATTTTTGTATGTAATGATTCTTTGTATGAAAGTAGTTATTTCTGATAACAGCGCATATCAAATATGCACACATCTTTTCCACAAAGTTGGTATAAATTTTCACAAGATTAATGGATGTCAAGACATAGCCAAAACCAGGAAGGTGTACTTAACCTTAGAGTGTGCACATTCCTTAAACCCAGAACTGTGATATTGTACCAGTGATGGGCGAGTCAAAATGTGCTATAGAAGTCTACTTCCATGGTTTCTTCACGTTTCTTTGAGACACTGAATTTACCGTGGGAACAAATTGTATGACGCATAATTAATTGGTTTGTACTTGTTCTCTTTCTCATGCTGTATACAGCTGTGAACAGTTCAGTATTAAGACCTCAGGATTCTTGAAGATAAAGGTACTATGTCCCATTGAAATGTTAGGAACTGATTACCCAGCCACATGTTGTATTTGAGAAGAAGGGAGTAGTTAATAACACTGCCATGAAAACCCCAAGCCTCAGTTTTTGCAACTCTTAACCTTTTAAAGCCTAGCGGTATCTTTACGTACCACCAGGTTTAACATTCAAAAATTCTACACGGTGCTCGCTTTGCATTGAGAGTTTTGTACGTATCTCAGCACAGACAGTAACTCTTGCTTTATACATCATTAATTTATTGGTTTTTATAACCATGGTGGAAAGTGTTTACTATGTGGTATGAACTGATTCCTTATATTAAGCAGAATACGTTTAGTCTGTAAAAAGCTAATATGTGTTCTGGGAGGTACACTGTGCCACCTGCCATGGGGGAGCTGCATGTCTTGAGGTTTGTTTTCATCAGCCTGTGGCTTAATCTTTGTAATAGTCCTTGACCAGTTCTGCAAGTTGTGGTTCCTGACTGTTGTGGGACTGTGTCTTGGCTTAGGTGGCATACAGTAATTGAAAATTGGTCTATTCTTATAATAAAACCAACTAGATGCACTAATTTCTCAAATTTATTTTTGGAATAAAACTCTACATGTTTCAGACTTCCTGTGTCCATCATCAAGAGTTTTTCACTGCACACACATAGCATTGGTGTATGTCATACAGGTTCGCTGATAGCTTGTGAGCAGGATCAGGATGTGCTGTGTGTGTGCAGTGAAAAACTCCTGATGATGGACACAGGTACTGTCTGAAACTTGCAGAGATTTATTCCAGAAATAAATTTGAGAAATTAGTGCATCTAGTTGGTTTTATTATAAGAATTTTTCATGATGCATGGTCACCTGAACGTCGGATTGAAAGTCGTTTGTACTGTACTGTAAAACTGCAGCGCTGTGTCAGTGAATGCGGAAGTTCAAAAGCCATATTCATGGTGAAGTTAAAAGTAGAAAAATTTCCGGTTGTTCATCCATATAGTACAGTGCATTATTAACATACATAAAACTGAGTTGACCGTGTTTGGTAATACTGATAAGCTGTGGACTAATTGACATTTTTATTTTTGCCATTGCCTCATATAGAATGTATTTTCAGACAGCTGTGAATTTGGCTCTAGAAAGTACTTTGCTCTGTGTGGTTTGGGAGGAATTCTTTCCTGTGGAATAACTCATACTGCCATTGTGCCACTGGATTTGGTTAAATGCAGGATTCAGGTTAACCCAGCCAAATACAGGTCAATTGTAACTGGATTCCAGGTGAGTTCTTAGTACTGTTTTCTCTTTCTAACAAGATCAGTTAGAATGTGAGCCAGATATATGGCTTGTCCTGAATTTGTGTTTGCATTGTGGCCAATGTAAATAGTGCAAACTCTGTTCGAAAATGAACTTTGCAGTGTAGTTGTGATATATACTTCATATTTGGGATCTTGCATATTGTCAGAGGATCCAAGCTATTTCCCCTCTCATTTTATTGTTCGCATTGTAGTTAACATCGCATTGAAATCTTTGACACTGTTAAATCGTTGCAGTGACGTGCATTATTTACAGAACCAATGTATGCGCACACACCATATACACAAATGTACAGTCTCTATGCCTCCTACATGTTTCGGCGATTAAATCACCATTGTCCGAGAGTATAACACACCAAGTTATTTAAAACACGTTAAAATATGGTACAGTTACTGTAGTAATATGTGTCGTATCATAATGATGTGAGTAGCAATGTTTATATGCTCTCACATGCATGAAATCCAGTAAAATGATGTGTGCGTAGTTAGAAGTCTGTCTGGAATAATGTTGTTGGATTCATGGCGGCTTACAAGCATTTAAAATTTGTCTCGATCCGTATTGGATCTGTACCGAAATTGCATGATGTAGTTTTCAATGACTGCGTCTGACATCTGTAACAAGATAGCTGCAGGCATCTCTTTGGTACACATGCATATTACTGCCATAATTTTAACGTGTTCTAAATGTCTTGGTGTGTTACACTCCCTGATGTTGACGATGTAATTGCTGAAACATAGGAGGGGATGGAAATTGTACTCATATATGTACGGTGTATACGTATTTTGGTTCTGTAAGTAAAATGCACTGCATTGAAATATTAATCAGCAGCTTGCCTTCACATTGTAGAGTGATCTAGTTTGCCATATGAGCCCAAAGCTTCCTGGGAAGTGATGCTGTGTCATTGGGCATGTAGTTCTTGATGTTCCAAATGATCGTAGCACCTTCACAATGTTGGGACATACGTGTCCATTGATGCAGTGTTGTACTCTGGACAACCTGAATCTTCAGCAGTACAGCTGTTACAAGCTTGGATCTCAAATTTACTTTGTGCTTGGAGGTCTGCAGTTTGATAGACCAGCTTTTGTTAAGGCTGTTACTGGTATTCTTCAGAACGGGCATCTTTTGGGACTGAAATGTTGCTGAACTGGAGCGCTGTCACTAGTTTCAGAAAGCTGGAATGATGGAACTGTACAGAGTGAATAGAAACATACTTTTGTTGACGGGAATGAATTGTGTAATTTTCAGTTTTTGCCCTTTTGTGTTGTGAAGATCATTTGCTGAAATACTGACTAGGTCACCATTTGTTACAGTTAATTGCTTATTGGAACTTTAGGCCCTTCATACTGTGTGTATGGCTTGCATGATAGTGAAAATGTGTGGGGATTTAATGAAGAGTTTGGGGATAATTGCTTGTTCCTTTATGAACAGGATGCTGTTGTCTTGAATGAAACTGGCCATTTCTGAATGAGTTAACTGATCATAGCAGTTGGGTTGCTCGCGGACTTAGTGACTGTTAATGTGATGGGTGGTTGTCAGGATGAGCCGAACTCTGTTGTACCGTGTTACACATCATAAGATCCACTTCTGGGGCCCTTGGGCTCAGCAGCTTAAGTTGCTCTTGTCAGAAGTTGTGAGTCATAGGTGTGTTAGAGAAACTTACCACTGAACAGAAATTACAGTCTCTGCATGGATGCACTGACTGTATATGTTTAATGGAGACACTTCTGTCATATGACCCTTAATTTTTGTCTGTGGTAATTTGAATGTTGTGTAGCACTTATGTATAGGCCATGAGCACCTTTCAGGTTCTTCCTTTCCAACAATTTATGATTGTCTCCCACTCCTGTGCAGAGCAGTGGAGCTTCCATTAGTCTTTTATGGACCAAGGTTTGAATTGACATTACACCCCATTGACCCAGGGTTATATGCCAAGTCCATTTCTGTTGGTACATTTTTTGATACCTGTAATTGACATTTAAAATGCTTCAGTTTTATGGGTGCCCTCCTTTAAGCCTCCAATGTTCTTAGGGCCGTATTGTCAAGATTTAAGTACCTTTTCTTTAGATTTCCTTAATTTGGTATTTTAATTGTGCTGCTTCCCAAAGAAACTGTAAATGTGGATATCATTGTATATGGTTTTGTTCCAGTGCAGGGTTAGTGGCTGTTCATGTGTCAAAATTGGGAACACTAATGCAACAGTTATTGCTTTTCCAGGTGACCATTAGGGAAGATGGAACCCGTGGCCTAGGTAAAGGATGGGCACCAACATTCTATGGCTACTCGATGCAGGTATGTGAATATGTAGCATATCTTTACAAAAGTGTGATATGCAGTGAAAGTACAATTATATACACATTCCTTTGGAACATATAATAGCCCTAGTTGCATATTCTTTGATTCAGGTATAGACAGAATCAGCACTGACATACTGTCATAGGGCTGTGAATTGCAAGCTTAAATTGTTTCATTGTCTTACCATGTGCCACATATACTGTAATAATCAGAAGGACTCTTCTCCATGGGGTTATTGGATGTAAATGAACAAAGGAATGTCTTGAGATAGGAAGGGGTTTGTTAATAGCATATTGTGGCCAGAGACCACAGAAAATTGACATTGCAAAGAACTTCAAATCCCAAGACATGAAGTTGGGATTGCATTGTATTTGTATGTGGTTAGTGGATAATGCAGGGAAATTGGTATTTGAAGGACAGGTCAGGATATGACAGTGTAGTTTGGTAAATAATTACGGACGTTATGTAGGAGCTTGCAGTAAGTCGACAACCCTGAAGATGGGGCAGCCAGCAGCTGTGAATGTTCAGTTACTACATACCAATCTACACCTCATCCTGAAGCACTTGCAACTTCATCAAAACCGTTGTGAGACTGAAATGGCACAAATTCATGTTTATTTCATAATTTAATGCAGTACATGTTCCGTGCAATAGATTAACAATATATTTATCCTAACGGATTGCACATACATTCATTAATAACAATGTGCAATGTTGTGTTTTTTCCAGCATGTTTCATCTTACAGAGGCCATCTTCAGGGAGAGCACTGGTACAGACAAATTTAATATTATAATATTTAAGCACATCATGATGACATTTTATATAAAAAATGTATTCCTTTGAACCAGTGTTCTCTCTGAAGATGGCCTTTGTATGCTGAAACATGGAGGACTTAACACATTGTTATTAATGACTATGTGCCATTAGTTGAAATAAATATATTATTTGTGATGTAAATAATTGTATGGTAACTGCTGTGGCATTCAGCTAATGTTTCTTGTCAGGTACTGAGAATGGGAAGGGAAGGGTGGTGGGATGTGGTTCTTAAATGCAATAGCAAATAGGCCTGTAGAGTGGTTACTCAAAACAAAAGCTATGTTATTCCTTGTAACTTAAGGTGATAGGTTTGCTGTAGGTGGGTGCAGTTATGTGTCCTGGAAGTGTGTCATTCCCGTTGTGTGTGTGAAAATTGGAAAGGGTATGTAGTCAAACACAACTTTGTCAATTAAGTTGTATTTAATGGCTATACTAGACAACTACATGTTTTGGCCTTTACTGGCCATCGTCAGGTTGTTGAAAACCTGAAGATGGCCAGTAAAGGTCGAAACATGTAGTTGTCCAGTATAGCCATTAAATACACCTTAATTGACATAGTTGTGTTTGACATCAGTTATGTGTGTTGGTAAATCTAATTTAGCCTTTCTTATGTATTTCAGGGTCTCTTCAAGTTTGGTCTGTATGAGATCTTCAAAGTCGTGTATTCTGATTTGCTGGGAGAGGAGAATGCATATTTGTGGCGGACTTCGCTGTATCTGGCAGCCTCTGCGTCTGCTGAGTTTTTTGCAGACATTGCCTTGAGCCCGATGGAAGCAGTAAAGGTTTGTTTATTGTCAGACATGTTCAAACTGATGTCACTGATGGAATGTGATACTGGACTGTATGTGGAAGTATAATGCAGCTGACAGTTCTTTTGCTGGACACCTTTTCTTTGGCATGGGTGGGGAAGTGGGGTGTATCTCTTACGAAAACAGAACAGTGGCTGGATGTGTTTGCACTGTGTTTGATACACTGCTTCTATAGCACAGTGGAATGCCATGTCTATCTATACATTCCCATTTTTGTTATATTTCTTTTCAGTTTCTTCAGTTTTTGTAATTTGACATTTTTTGTGTCATGGGCATTCTGTGTGTGGTTAGTAACATATATGGGATTTTGATGTTTTGCTGGCCATGCATCTCAGTATATTTATCTTAGTAATTAACCAACTTGATGCACAAAATTTTTGTTTTACAATAAGTTTATTTCATGCCTCCACATGTTTCTAACACCATGTGCTCATCATCAGGAGGTCAAAATTGTATTATACAGCATCTGGTATCATCACACCTATAGGTGTGATGATACCAGATGCATGACATAAACTTATTGTAAAACAAAAATTTTGTGCATCAAGTTGGTTAATTACCAAGATAAATATGTGAGATTGTTGATGCGTGGGCTGGAGGGGCCACCCTGCCCAAAGAACAGCCCTGACACATTTCTTCGTGCATTCTCTCTTTTTCCCTACACAGAGATACTCAGCTGATTTAGGTAAGATCATTAAGGTACGGATGAAAGATTGCAACAAATGTAACTGACAAATGGTACACTCATTGGATACTTGACCTCAGCATCTACAAAGCAGGAGTTCCCAAACTTTGCATGCCAGGTGGCCTGGGTGACTGAATTTTGTACAGTGGCACGTAATGTTTTTGGATCCTCTATATTGTGGCTGCTTCATGTCACCCTTCTGGTGCCTAGAATTTTGAGGTGGTGTCTGCTTTTGGAAAAAGTGTGCACTCCTGCCCTGAAATATTTTACTTTCTTTCATTTAAGTACTGGTTTTATTCAGGTACGAATTCAGACACAGCCTGGGTTTGTTAGTACACTACGAGCTGCCGCACCACTAATTTACAAAGATGAAGGGCTGAATGGTTTTTACAAGGGGCTGGTTCCCCTCTGGATGAGGCAGATTCCCTACACCATGATGAAATTCGCATGTTTTGAGAAGACTATAGAACTACTGTACAGGTACGCTGATTACGTCTATACTTCTAATTTATTTATTTTGGATCTAACGTACTGTTTGTCTTTCGCCATTTTAATACCATATTTTTCCGAATATAAGACAGTGTGTTCCCCCCCTCCTATAGCTTCATCTGAAATACAGTGTGTTGCCTTATGTATTTGTGCACAGAATTAAATATGTTATGTATAGGTATATCATTGAAAATTGTGAATGGGTGTGTTCTGATATGTGGGGTCATCTAATGTGTAGGTAAATATGGTCTTTGACCATTAGAAATTGTTTGGTAGCAACATCTGCAACTTGTTTTTTTTAAATCCCTTATCATATTACTTTCACAAATGTAGTTCATTCCACCAATACATGAAGTAAATATACACACAGTGATTTTGATGCTGGAGGTTGGTCATTTCGCCTGTAAAAACCCACTGTTTTAGGGGCTTGATCTTTTCACTTTGTTTTGTGGGAATACTTGTTTATTAATTCCTCATTTGCTTTTCTTTTCATTGGTGTTTTTGGTTATCTTGTATAATTGTTCATTGTTATAGTCATTCTTTTCTGCTGTGTACTTGGTTATTTTGCTTTTTTCTTTGTTCCATTTATTTACTTCTGTAAATTGCAGTAGTTGGAAAGGTACATTTAACACAAGGAAAAAGCTGTGTCTGTAAAGGAAATGACAATTTGTTATTTTCATTCTTGCTGTATGGTTTATGGATCGGTGGAAGTGTGTTTCATGATACTGCAGGCTGGTAGTTTTAAATATCCTGTGATACTTGTACCTTGAGCATGTACTTGAAGCACCAGTAAGTTTACAATTTTGCTGTTTTTGTAGTCTTTAATTTCAGATCTCTGTTTTCAGATATGTTGTACCAAAGCCCCGTAGTGAGTGTTCTAAGGCAGAGCAGCTTGTCGTAACATTTGCTGCCGGCTACATTGCTGGAGTATTCTGTGCCATTGTGTCGCATCCAGCAGACACGGTTGTTTCCAAACTGAACCAGGAGAAAGGCTCTACTGCCCTCGAGGCAGCCAAGAAACTTGGCTTTTATGGTAATGTGACAGTTTATATTTGTGTGGCAGTCATTACATTTCATTGGTTCACTGTTGTAACTTAAGTATGTGTATCGGCTTTGATTGTCGTTGCTTCGTCTTCCACAAATTTGAATTCCTACATCATATTTTTGTTTGTTTTTAGTGGCCTGTTTTAAACCTTTTATGCAATAATCGCACATTACATGGGAACTATGGTATAAGTGGAGATGGATCTCTTATGTGTTTTTTACAGTAGCCATGTAGGATATGAAGTTTTGGGATCACTGGACTACTCTTAATATCCTGTTGCAGAAACTTTTTACATGAATTTGTAACTGTTTTGAAAGTAGTCTTTTCAATCTTCCTCCGCACTGAATGTCATGTAGTGTACAACGATTCCTCTGGCTAATGGCCATGTCAGATGGTCCAAGGAAAGTAGTGTTCCAGAAAGTGTCCGCATTGTCAGGGTTCTGGAATTACTCAGAACCCAGCTTCTCCACATTATATACCTGCACAAGGCCAGGGGTCACAGTCGAGCCAGTGGGGCTGCCAGGTGGAGTCTGATGATTGTTCTACCTGGCTTTAATTCCCACTGGATGACTCTGATCTGTTTGATGTTAGTGTTTAAAATGTGTCAAACATACCGGAATGTTGAGACCTGCACTCTTCTATATTATTATACAGCGAGTAGTAATTTCGTACCGTCGTTTTTGTCCCAAAATGTCAGCATCCAACTTTCAAATCTACACCACGTATTATCCCGGAAGAGTGGCTGTGTCAACTTTTGTGCTTTTCTTCATTCTGGTAACATAAACCTCATTTTGGGCTGAGAGCGGTTCCTTCTAAATCATTTCACATTCGTTATTCACCGATCATCATATACTTTGATCCTGAATAACCCAAGTTGCTGACAGGATCAGTACTAATCCTGGGTACTGGTAGTTGAGTAAATTAATGAATGTAATGTGTGGGAAGTGAAAGTATGTTCATTCATTGTACTTATTTAAATCTTGTAATTTGTAGAATATCATTGTACTGCCCCAAACATGAGCGATATTTTATGTTTGTTGGTTGATGTCTCCAATGACACCAAGCAGTAATGACAGAGATTCTGTAGTTAACTTCTTTTCCACTCTGCAGGGTTGTGGAAGGGTCTCACTCCCAGGATCATTATGATTGGCACATTGACAGCTGCGCAGTGGTTCATATATGATGCAGTGAAAGTGTGGCTGCGTCTGCCAAGACCCCCACCACCCGAGATGCCAGAGTCACTGAAGCGAAAACTAGAAGCCAAAGAGCAGCATTAAGTTAAAACAGCTGTGAAATAGATGAAACGTAGGTGATTCCACCTGTTTTCATTTTAGGTTCTTTATTTTAGAATTCTGTAGGCTTTTGAGATTATAAGTACAAACCACCAGGGATGATATCAGGATGTGATGCCACATTCACGTCCAAAAATGAAACTACATGCTTGTCAAAATGAAACCATGTAAGAAAGAACTGCTTTAGGTGGTGAACCGTGGACTGTTTCGTTTAATTTTCAGTGAGAGTAAATAGTTCATGGTTTTTGAATTTGTATTTGTAACACTGGCAGATGTGTTGAAATAAATGGATGCAGCAATGGACTTAAACATTTGTATTGCAAAGAGTTACTTTGCATGAAATTTGTTATGTCAAAAGCAGTATCGCCCTCCCAGAAGAAAGCATGAGCGTCCCAGGTGTACAGTATTGATTGAAGCCTTGGTAAAAATTAAACTATTTATTGGTTACATCTCTGATGAAATGTGACTGTAAATAAAATTTAGTTAAATTGGATATTGTGTACAGTGTAATGTATTAAATAAAATGTTACAGTGTTGGGAATATCTTGTTATTCATGTTTTTCTTTCCTATACCGTATAACAGTTTACGCTGCTTGTTGTATGCAGTGAAATTCTGTCATGATAGTAATCATTCGTGTTTGATTATTTTCACAAGAGATGTGACAAACTCCAATTTTTTTCACTTGTCCTACAGGTGCTTGTATTTGTCTCTTTTCTTCACAATTTTCAATTTGTTTCGTGTTCCCTCTATCTGCTTGTCTGAACCATTCATTGGTCTTTCTGTGGGTGTTTATTTGTGAGATTTTATGTTCTTACATTAATTCTGATGTTAGTGTATGGCTCCCACAACACTGTATCCACATTTACTCCAGTTTCTGAAGCAGCATTTCTACTTTCAGAAAGAAGTGAGTTAATAAATGTAATGTGTAATATGTTTTCAAGTACAAGTAGCCCTTCTCCTATGCCTTTGTGCTGCAACACCTCTTGCCAGTTTGCACTATACCTTTTGCCCTCCTTTTCGGTTGAATGCCCTTTGGCTGCCTGTGAAGTAGTAGCATTCAAAACTGTGTCTAGGATCCAGTCCTCATGCTGTAATCATTGCTTTTATGCTGTAATCTGTGACTGCACCAGTCAGCACACACTTGCCAGTAATTTGGAGTGCTATTGTGTGGTGTATTTATTTGTCTTTATTTAACAGTATTTTGTTCCTATTAAATGATTGCGAATGGCAAAATCTAGATCCGATACTGTAACCTCAACAAAAACAGTAAAAGGCAGTTTGTATGTACAAGGAATTGAGACGTGATAAATCGGCTTGACATAGGTGAATGTGTTGCTAATATGTGCCGAACGACATACGCGTGCGATTCATGATAATTGTGAAAAAAAATTTGCAGTACGAGTCCAGAACTCCCACTCCCGTAACTTTAACACACCTGTCGTCACTGTCGCCTGCTTCATTGTCATCTGACCCAGCTGACATTCTCCCCATTTCACATCACTAACATAGCTACCAGTACCAATGGCTTCTGCCAGCCATCCCATCCAGCATTTCACATAAGTGTACGCAAGTTGTTAACAATTCGATTCCAGTTTACATAGGCTGAAACTGAATATTAATTTATTTTATATTAATGTCAATAACGATAATAAAAATAAGTATATATATATATCACATAAAGAGGCTGTCATTGGTATGGTTGCCCCTAACCTCTGCATATTCCATTATGTCTTATGTGAATATCGTGCTTGATTTACTCGTACACCAGTTTTCTCAGGAACACAAGAAATGCATAAAACAAGGGTTACCTGTATTTCATATGTTTGCTTGTGATTGTATCAAGTTAATAGACCTGTTTGGTGTCACGGTTGTATAGTTTGACCTTCACCATTCTTTATGCCACATGGTTAATTGCAGTGTGGTTAGCCTACTGCCTCTACAAGTATGTGTAGTTGCTTTATGCTGTTCCTTTATGATTTCCTACAGAAAGCAGCTTGTGAAAGACATGTTTTATTATTAGTGAGGCATGACACAGTCACTTGTCTGAATGCCAAATTCTGATAGGCAGCTGAAGAAGGTTATTTTCCAAATTTGCACTGTAGCCAGTGTTATATAACAAATTCTCATGTTACTTTGCTTTTGTGGTTTGAATATACCCATTAATATTTTATGACCATTACGTGGTACTGTACATGCAGCTTTACCACTCAGGTTCAGAAAAACACACTTTAATATGACTGTTTAAAACATCCCCACAACCGTAAGACATCAATTACTACTGCCAACTGTGAAAAGCACTACTGATACTTCCTCCATAGAGCAGAGTCCTCCTTGAGAAGCCAACTGATTTTTTTCAGCTAGTCAAATTCCCTGTGTTTTATGGAACCTGAAAGTTCATTACCGTATTCACAATTGCCTGCCACCTGTCCGTATCCTGAGCCACATCAATTCAGTCCATGCCTCACATTCCACTTCCTGGAGATCCATTTTAATATTATCCTCCCCTCTATGCCTGGTTCTTCCAAGTGGTCTCTTTCCCTCAGGCTTCCCCACCAAACCCTGTATATGCCTGTACTCTCCCCTTACGTGCTACATGCCCCTCCCACCTCGTTCTGGATTTGATCGCCTGAACAATATTGGGTGAGGAGTACAGATCATTATGCTCATTTAGTAGTTTTCTCCATTCCCTGTTACCTCATCCCTCTTAGTCCCAAATATTCTCAGCAGCCTATTCTCGAACACCCTCAGCCTACGTTTCTCCCTCTGTGAGCGACCAAGTTTCACACCTATATAAAACAGCAGCAAAATTATAGTCCTGTATAGCACTACTGAAATAAGAAAAGAGAGAGAAAGTAGCTGTAACATGATTTCATATTTAACCAATGTGTGTGTGTGTGTATATATACACACACAGGATGTCCCAGGAGTTAAGGTCACTACTTCGGGATTTAATTCCAGAGCTGATTCTAAGTCGGAAACGTCATATACATATGGGTCCAATTGGCAATGGTTCAGGAGTTATGAGTTTTTAAAGTACAGTAAATAAATTAGAAAGGAAAGAGGAGCATTGTGTATTTATTGAGATATGTCGTTAAATGTACAGTTACAGATTGGCCGTTGAACAATCAAACAAGTTGTTCGAAATGTCCTCCATTTGCTTGCATACATTTTCTGTCTCGTGTGACCAGAGAACTTGTAACATTACGAAGCTCTTGCAGCGCTGAGAATTTGCTGGAGTAGTTTTTCTCTCGTGTTCACCTTGTTTGCATACACCATAGCTTTCAAGCAACCTCACACATGGTAATCTAATGGGTTCTGATGCGGTGACCTTGGTGGCCAATTATGTGCACCGCCACGACCAATCCATAGATTTGGGAATCTGTGATTCAGATACTGCCTTACGACCTAACTGAAAGGAGGCGGCGCTCTGTCATGCTGTTAGCACATCTGACGTCGTGTTTGTAGAGGAACGTTCTCTAAGAGTGCTGGCAGTTCGTTTGCAAATAGTTGGCGTAAATATCACCTGTCAGACGTTGCGGTAAAATGTACGGACCAATGAGTTAGTCACCAATGACATCACACGTTTACGGCAAAGAGATGTTGGTAATTGCTTTCGACAGTTCCATGTGGATTTTCACGATCCCATGAATGGGAGCTTCTGGTATTGTTGACTCCATCGCGGGTAAAATGTGCCGCTACACTTCAACTGCTCCGAAATCAGGAACCGTTGCAAATCGGACCCATGTGTACGTACACAGTATAATATTTCCGACTCAGAATTAGCTCTGGAATTAAGCCTTGAAGTACTGACCTCAACTCTGAGAGTCTGGCGAACATTACACACAGAAGGAATATATCCAACGCAATCAGCACCTTATACCTGCAGACATGTGTAGCCGGTTGGAATTGTGCCGTTGGATTAATTCTAACCCCCAGAAAGTACGATTCGTAACATTTTTTCATCGACGAGGCCCACACAAGGGGAACACAAGGGAACTACTCCAGCGAATCTTATGTTTATTGGACCGTGCATCATCTTCATAGTTGAATAAAGAGAGACCAATTAGATGTCACTTGCTTTATTATTTCATTATTTAATGCTCAACATGTTTCGGATGTTAATACATTCATCCTCAGGAGCTTGCGACTTATTTGTTGGGTTATTTCGTGGGTTGTATCCCTCTGGTTCGATGTGTGTTGGTGTTACGTTGTGGTTTGGCTGTGGTGGTGTGGTATCCGTATGCAGGCTTCAGCCTGCATACGGATACCACACCACCACAGCCAAACCACAACGTAACACCAA
>Ga0123357_10001493_pt1 | contig 24857 bp, 14 predicted proteins | sample TergutEmb28metaG_FD_89873 | JGI IMG/M metagenome (GOLD analysis project Ga0123357, IMG submission 89873) | Embiratermes neotenicus P4 segment gut microbial communities from Petit-Saut dam, French Guiana - Emb289 P4 | ecosystem: Host-associated > Arthropoda: Insects > Digestive system > Gut ...
ACCCCCAACCCTTGACCTGACTCACTTTGACACTTCACAGGTCACGGACATGCACTACATGTTCGCCGACTGTGCCTTCAGCTCGACAACACCCCCAACCCTTGACCTGACTCACTTTGACACCTCAAAGGTCACGGACATGAGCTACATGTTCTCCTCCTTTGCCTACAGCGCAACAACGCCCCCAACCCTTGACCTGACTCACTTTGACACCTCAAAGGTCACGAGCATGCACTACATGTTCTACCGCTTTGCCTACAGCTCGACAACGCCCCCAACCCTTGACCTGACTCACTTTGACACCTCAAAGGTCACGGACATGCGCTACATGTTCAGCAGCTTTGCCTATAGCGTAACAACGCCCCCAGCCCTTGACCTGACTCACTTTGACACCTCAAAGGTCACGAACATGAGCTACATGTTCTACAGCTTTGCCTATAGGGCAACAACGCCCCCAACCCTTGATCTGACTCACTTTGACACCTCAAGTGTCACGAACATGAGCTACATGTTCTACAGCTTTGCCTACAGTTCGACAACACCGGTTAGTCTCAATTTGCAGTGGTTTAAGGTTGGGATAGCTGCAGGTGGGACAAATGTGTCGTACATGTTCACAAATTGTCCCCGTCTTACTGAGCTTTATCTGGAAAGCGGAGTGTTCAGCGCGGGAACAATTACAAGCTCCACCAACATGTTCCAGAGTAGAAACGCGAGCCTCAATGTCTATGTGGGCACACTTCCAGATCAAACCTGGATGCAGGCGCTGTCTCCTGCGCCGCCAACGGTGACTGTGGCAGGCGCGCCTACCGGCACACAGCCAGCGCCGCTTCCTGTGACGTTGATAGCACCGGAACCTGTGACGTTGATACCACCGCTGCCCATCGAAGGCTCAGGCGGCTCAAGCACAAGCGGCACTAAGACTACTATCACCGATACCATCCCTGATGGTCTGACCATCGATGAATCCTCTATCACCGGAACAAAGAGTGCCATCCCAGATGATAACGCTATTACTTGGCAACGTGATGGGCAAAAGATCACCTGGTTGGTGCCTAATGATATGCTGCCAACTGATGTCTCGGTAACGGTAACGGTAGGCACCGGCCTTGCGTCAGAGACTACTTTTAAGAACATCGCTTATGTAGGGCCTCAGCCCACTAATCCAACGTTTCATCAACTCAAAGCGGGGTGGGGTGTCACCGAACAGTACCGTATCTATGACGCAGGGACTAACGCTACGGTTCTCGATGATGACCTGAACACTGATGTCTCGGCAGGGGACGCCTACAACATCCAAGGTTCCACCACGTCTTTGTATGGTTATACCTACTACGGCTACAAGAGAGTTGGCATTGATGCTGACATCCAGACCGGAGTGCCTGCTCCTGCTTTTGATGATGGCACTACTCCTTTGCATGGCTCGGACTTTGAAACCACCAACCATGAGACGATCATTCTCTATTACAAGAAAACAGCCATGACGGTCACGATCCACTACGTAGATCAGGATGGCGCCGAGATTGCCAGTCCGACGGTTGCAGGCGTAAACCCCAATACTGACTACTACTTGCTCAACAGCTACTTTGACCTGATTGGCGTCAGCGGTACTACCTATACCTACTTCAACTATGCAGCTAATGGGGACGGCTCAGTCAAAGACCAGGCAATGCCCGCGCCTGCGTTAGCTCCGGGTAACTCTCCGGTCTATCCTGACGGATCCGTGCCGACCTTTAGCGCCGCTCAGATGACGGGGGATAAGGACGTCACGCTCTACTTCACCACGCAAAAGGCGGTCACGGTTCACTATGTAGAGAAAGGCAACCCTTCTCATGTCCTGCATCCGGATGCTATCTATTTTGTGCCGTCTGACTTTGACGGTGATAGCGCAGTCATAGACACGCTTACTGACAGTGTTACCTCTAAGGACTACAGCTACACCTCTGCCTATTCTCTTGACGGTGGCCTGACTACTGTTGCGGGTAGCCCGGGTACAGTAGATGCTCCTGCAGATATCACCTTGTATTACGCTACAAGTTATACAGTCACAGAAAAGTTCCATGTAGCTTTAGCAGACGGTGAAGATGTCCCGACTGTTCTTGCCCCGGATATACCCACCTCGGTAGACGGGGGCGATCCGTTTTATAGTTCGGGTCCTCCTGCAACGATAGGCGGCTATAACTATATTGGCTACAAGTTTGGTAATGACTCTAACCCCCTGCAGGAGGGCTATCCGCCTGCATTGATTCCGCTTATTCCCACGGTGTTACAGGATGAAAACATCATCTATATCTATGAGCCTGCAGTAGTAGAGCCGCAGATTGAACCGTCCTATACCGTACAGGTGCGCTACCACCTCTGGACCGCAGATGGCGAAGTGATAGTAACCGACTCTGTTCCGGGTACCTGGAAGCCGGGTGACAAGGTGGATCCGTCCGGGCTCTTGAACGCTCACAAGCCCTACGGCTTTGGGGACGGTGTTCCGGTGGGCAACAACTGGACGGTCTCTGGTGACGATGTTACGACCTTTGATATCTACTATCCTGATACACCGCCGGTTATCAACGTTGAAAATGACACCATTTACGTTCGTAAGCCGGTCGAGCTTACCTTAGATGACATCCTGCGCATTGCAGGCGTGAGCATCACTGACGCAGAAGAAGACATTCCGCTCTCCTGGCTTAAGGAGAATGGCTACTCCAACATCACGTGGAGCATCGTCAACTACCCGAGCGGGGACGGTTACATCATCACGCTGCAAGTTACTGACACGCCGGGGCTCAAAAGCGATATTCAATCGATCGTGATCTTTGTCCTGGACCAGCCTGAGCACATTCGTAAGCCCAAAACTGGCGAGACGCCGCCGTCAGATTACACGCCTAAGGGTACCGAGTGGGGCCTTGATGATGACGGTGACTGGGTGATCTATATCCCCACGAAGTCACCAAAAGCCAAGCCCAAGACTCCTGCTGGCCCAGGCTCCGGCCTCGGCCTGCCTAAGACAGGCGACAGCATTGCGCTGGTCAGCCCGGTAGTCCTGGCCGGCGCCGGAGCAGCGCTCCTGTTTGGCGCCCGCCGACGTCGTCGGCGCACTAACCTTGGTGATTAGAGGCGTTTCCCTCTTTGCCTCTAATTCATATTTCTCCCGAGCAGCCCGCACTTCCTCCCCCAGAGCGGGCTGCTCATCCTGGGGCATTTGGTGGGGATTGATGTCTGCCTGCTCACCCCGCTCATCCCGGGAGCCCGGGAGCGCTTACTGTTGCCACAACAGTTGCGTCGGCAGTGCCAGCAGTCGCTCTCATTTTTACAAAATAACCACCACTATTTTTACAAAATAACCAGCTTCAAATCGGGGTGGTTTGTTGTTTTGGCAGTCATGGGGCGCCGTAAAGCGGTATAGTGAGTGATGTGCCACCAGGCGCCAGCTGTGGTGGTTGTAATTGGCAACCGCCCGTAGGGTGCACAGCGCCCGGAAAACAGTCCGGCGGACTGTTTTGGCGGAGCCAAGCGTCAGCCCCGCGACGACCCGGCGCGCCTTTGTGAGGAGTAGCGATGACAACAAGCAAGCAGAAGGACCTGGGCTTTGACTATCCCAAGGCGGTCTCTCGCATTGGGCCTGCGACGCAGGCGCGTGGCGCAGAGATAGCGCGCCGGCTCCAGGAGGAGTACCCCGGCGCGCCGGTGCCCTCGCTGCACTTCCGCGACCCCTATCAGTGCGTGGTGGCGATCTCGCTTTCTGCGCAGACGACCGATGACAACGTGAACAAGGTGCTGCCGGAGCTCTTTGGGCGTTACCCGGACGCCACGGCGCTGGCTTCTGCGGACCTTGAAGAGCTGGAGCGCATCATCCACTCGCTCGGCTTTTTCCACAACAAGGCCCGGAACCTGCTGGGTCTGGCGCGCATGTCTGTGGCGGAGTTTGGCGGCCAGATCCCGGCCACGATGGCGGAGCTGATCTGTCTGCCGGGCGTGGCGCGCAAGACGGCCAACCTGGTGCTGGCAGAAAGCTACGGCATGGTGCAGGGCATTGCGGTCGACACGCACGTCTTTCGCATTGCGCACAAGCTGGGGCTGTCAAAGGCAAAGACGCCGGCGCAGACAGAAGGCGACCTCTGCAAGGTCTTTGACTATGAGCACTGGTACCGGGTCAACTACGAGATGATCACCCACGGGCGACGCGTCTGCATCGCGGGCCGCCCCCGCTGCGACGCCTGCGTCCTGCGCGACCTCTGCCCCGCAGCAGAAGCAAAGTGAGCCTGCTGCTGGCATCACTATCTTCAGACATTGCTATCAGGAACTCTCTATCCTTACCTGAAAGATCGCAATAGATCAACTGAAGACGTGACTGGTGTAGGCTTGATGGAGCCCAAGTAACCACTAGACAATTGGCTGATTGACACCATTGGAAACTACTTTATACTAGAGTCTGTGTTTATCTTCAAGTAAGTCTACGCTGGAAGCAGAATTACTGAGACCGCAAGGAGTGTTTCGTGTCGTATCTATTTCGCAGTGAGGTTATATATTATAATGCGTTTGCTGCAGCAACAAGTATAACCACCTCTTTAGATGCAGATGAAATCTCTCAGTTTTGTTCTGCTTTGAGTGAACATATCTCACAGCTGAAACCCAGTGACGGAGTCTGCTGTTTTGCAATTATTGACCTAAAAAACGGGAAAGATGAGTTTTTTGCAGCCGCAGAAAATAAGTTCGTTAAGTTTAATGATGCGATTGTCTATTACGGGAATGGCATTACTGATGCGGAATTAAGTAGCATTAATATGCGCTATGCATCCCAGTCAGTTCTTGATGCGCTTCAGAAGGCGCGGGCTGATTTTCGCCATATGTTAACTGAGCAGGCATCAGATATTTTGGCTGTCGCCTAGCTGGCGTACATGAGTAATCTGCCGAGGCAACTCAAAAGCTTTAAGGATAGTGTACATGGCTATATTCATGTGCCTGGAGTAGTTGTTTCTCACATCATAGACACGGAACTTTTTCAGCGATTGCACGATGTCGAACAAACGGGCATGAAGTCTATATTTCCTGCTGCTCGACATGATCGCTTTATTCATTCTCTTGGGACCTATTTCTTGGGAAAATACGCCTTTTCCAGCCTTCGGGCGAATGCGACTAAAGCAATAAAGGATGAGATAACTTTAGGTTGCGCAGAGCTTACATTATTGCAGATAGAAAATGCAGACCAAACTCAACCCCAACTTTCTGAATCTTGGTGGGATAAATATGAACTCCTATTCTCTCTTGCGTGTCTTTTGCATGACTGCGCTCATGCCCCCTTTTCTCATACCTATGAAATCTATTTAGGTCTTGCCCAGGAGAAGATGACAAAAACATGGCTGGAATCTCTTAAGGGGAGGATAGTTACTGAGGCCGATAAATTAAAAGGTCGAAATATTAGCATCTTGGATAAAGTAATGCTTGAAACATATTCCTCGGTTGCTTTTTGTGATGACTATTATATTAACTATGAAGCAGGCTCATTTAATTCTTGGGATGCAGCTGAGCATGAAAAATTAAGCGCGACGATGGTTGCAATAGAGTATAGTGATGCTATCTGGACAATCTGCAAAACTTTACTTTCCGATAATGTTTTTGTAACAGAAAAGTCGCGATTGAGCGATATTGAATTTATCGCGCGCGCCATTATCGGGATGAAATACTCTCAATTTACGACTGATAATGCCGCTGAGCAGTCTTTAAAGAATTGCTTTATTTCTTTGCTGAAGTCCGACACTCTGGATGTCGATAGTCTTGATTATATAATGCGTGACGCATACAATGCGGGACTTGAGAGTGGTACGATTGACTTTCAGCGGTTATTAAACTCGCTCACCATTGCGCCAGTGTTCGTGATAAATGGCATTGAGTTCAAGGATGCAGAGCTTGACGGGTTATGGCTAACTGGCACTGTGTTATTAAGTAAGAAAACCTGTGAACAGCCTGGCTTTAAGGCGCGAGGTATTTTTAACATTCAGCACAGTCAATATAATGCTGCCGGAGAACCTGAAGTCCAAAAAAATGCAGGTTGTGACTGGATTCTTGTTGATGGTACTTCCCCAAAGAAGAATCCTGCAAATGTTATCGAATCAGAGCTAAGGGATAGTGAGGTTTGCTTCGAGGGCACGACGAATATCCCCGACTTTAAGTTGGAATGTGAGAAATCTACGCATCTAATGGGAAAGTTTACCGGCGCCGTTTGTGGAAAGACATTCCAGAACAAGACAAACGTCTTTTGGGCTGATAACGCAGATCGCGTTGAATATGAGTTAGTATATGATCGAGCATGCTTAAGTGTATTCCAAATGGCTCTCGATTCTCGCAATTTTGAGTACCAGTGGGTCTATACACATCCAAAGGTTTTGTATCATTCAAGTTTTCTTTTGTGCTATATGTTGCGTTTGTCGGCACGATTCCTTTGTTGCAAGGCGCATCAAAAAGTCTCAAAATTCGGCTCAAAGAAGCTTGAGTTTATATCTTGCGAGAGCTGCAAACATGCCCAAAAAAATGACCCGGATTTTCAGATTCCGGTTATTCTGGGTTTGGATTCTTATTATCATAAAGCTAATCCTCGGCAAGAATATAAAAAAATTGGATACCAATTTTATCGAAGTGGCGACAGCGATATGCTGGCGTTATTTAAAAGAATCTTGCTTGAAAACAGAGACCTTGGCGACAATAAGTCAGAAATTATTGAACGGTATTTCTCGTCGTTCTTTTCGCGAAAACATCAACGTCCTGTTTGGAAAACTTATTTTGAGTACAGGAAGGCGATTGAGGGCATAAAAGAGCCTGACATCAAGGTGCTGCGTGACAAATTAGTGGAACCCAGCAAAACTTCTCAAATGCATTACAAATTTCCAGAAGGATCCATTCTTGATGAACTTCAGTTAGCCGGAATAATGAATCCTGTTGTCGTGGACGCCAAACTAAAGCTTAAGAGTATTGATAGACATAAAACTCATATAATGTCTCGCGGTGATGGCGTTGCACGCTTTTCTGATGTTGTGGGGGAGACTAATGATGAAGTTGCCAACGATACATTTTTCTATATCTATGGTGATTTTGACGAGGACTATATCCTTGATCCTTCGAAAGCGCATGATTTACTTAATAAAATATTGAGGCAAAAAGAGCCTACTGCCTAGCTTTCCTCTGCATTAGCTGTTGTTATGGTGTGCGCAAGGGCTTACAGCAGTTCAAAAATTCAACACCCGGGCCGCGTGCTACAATAGGGCCATGAGTACTTCGCAGGCGCCTGCCGCAAGTCGCATTATCCATCCCATAACGACGACCCCCGCTTTTGCCGGGATCGTTGCGTCTCTGCACGCCGGAGACGACGTCACTCTGGCGCTCCCCAGTTTTGCGCGCGACTACTTCATTGCCGCGCAGTTCCTGCAGGAACCTGCCTGCACGCTGGTGGTCGAGCCCACGGCCCCTGAGGCGCAGCGCGCCGCGCGCGCGCTGGCAACGCTGGTCGGCGCCAGCCGGGTGCTGATTTTTGCGGAGCGCAGTGACCTGCCCTGGCAGGACCATGAGGCGGCCCCGGCGGAGCTTCTGGCGCGCGCGCGGGCGCTGACGGCGCTTGACGGCCATGAGCCGGTCCTGATCGTGACGGCTGCCGCCGCCTGCCTGCGGCTTATGGTCCCGCGGCGCCTGCGGCAGTTTGCGCCGCTGCAGTTTACGCTGCGCCAGACGGTTGACTTTGCCACAATTGCTGCGCGCCTGGTCCAGATGGGCTATGCGCGCCAGACGCGCGCCGACGTCGAGGGCAGCTTTGCGTGGCAGGGCGATACGCTCTCTGTCTATCAACCTCTACCCGCGCGGCCCCTGCGCATTGATTTTTTTGACGAGGAGGTCGAGAGCATCAGGACTTATGTGCCGGGTTCCGGGCAGCTGGTCAGCCCGCTTGAGGCCGCGGCGCTCTATCCGGTCTGCGATCTGGCGCCCAGCAAAGCGGCAGCGCGCGCTGCTGCCGAGATGCTGGCGCCTCTTGCTGCCACGCAGCCGCAGGTTGCCCAGCACGCAGATCAGCTGGCGCACGGTATCCGCTTTGCCGGCATTGGGCGCTATCTGCCCCTGCTGCAGGCCGACGCAGAGCCTCTGGCTGCCTGGATTGATGATGAGGTCCGCACGATACTGGTTGAGCCCAAGGTGATCTTTGACAACGCGATCCGGCGCATGGAGCAGCTGGGGGAGTCAGCCCGCAGCGCGGGCTTCAGATCCCTGGCGCATCTGCGCGCGGGCGCAAGTTCGCGCGGGCGCAAGACGGCTGCCTCCGCGCTGGATGTGGTGGCGCGCCCCTGGGACCCCGCAACTCGCAACCGCAGCCGCAGCCGCGGCCCGCAGGCAGAGCAGCCTGCGGCCGAGCTCCTCCAGGGGCTGTTCATCGCGCCAGCGCGCCTCGACTTTGGCGCGGGCGCTCGCCTCCAGATCCTGACGCTTGCCGGCAACGCCCCCGCAGACGTGCGCCTGGCTGCGCGCACGATACCTCCGCTGCGCCGTGACGAGCAGCTGGTTGCCTTTGTCCGCCGGCTCATCAGCGAGCATTACCGGGTTGCCTTTGCGCTGCCGGACCGCCACCATCGCCAGCATGTGACTGACGTGCTGGTCTCGGCGTCGATGACGGTCGGCGGGCCCGATGACCTGGACGCCGGGGTCATCTGCCTGCTGGACGCCGACCTGCCGGGCGGCTGCGTCATCGAGGAGGCGCGCCTGGCGCTGCTGACCACAGCTGAGCTCTTCCCGGAAAGCGCGCGACGGGCGCGGGCGGGCGCGGGCGCGCATGCGGGCGCCAACGTCGGCGCCGGCGCCAACGCAGCAGACCACGGCAGCATCGACAAGACGCTGCTGACCTTCCCGTTTAAGCCGGGCGACTACGTGGTGCACGTCAACTACGGCATCGCGCTGTTCACCGAGCTCACGCGGCGTACGGTCGATGAGGTGACGCGCGACTACCTGCACCTGCAGTACGCCGCGGGCGACACGCTGTACACGCCGGTCGACCAGATCGACAAGATCAGCAAGTACGTGGGCGCGGACGGCAGCGCGCCAAAAGTGACGCGCCTGGGCGGCAAGTCGTGGCTGCACGCGATAGAAAAGGCCAGAGCCAGCGCGCGCCAGATGGCCTTTGACCTCACCAACCTCTACGCGCGCCGCAGCCACATCACGGGCTATGCCTTTAGCCCAGACACCCTGCAGCAGCATGAGATGGAGGCGCGCTTTACCTACGAGGAGACGGCAGACCAGCGCTCGGCCATCGCAGACGTCAAGGCCGATATGGAGTCAACCCGGCCGATGGATCGCCTCATCATCGGTGACGTGGGCTACGGCAAGACCGAGGTCGCGATCCGCGCGGCCTTCAAGGCCATCTGCGACCACAAGCAGGTCATGGTGCTCTGCCCGACGACCATCCTCGCGCAGCAGCACTTCACCAGCTTTTCGGAGCGCTTCGAGGGCTTTAACGCCACGGTCGAGGTGCTCTCGCGCTTTCGCAGCGCCGCAGAGATCCGCCGCGCGCTCGAAGGCTTTGCGGACGGCACGGTCGATGTGCTGGTGGGCACGCACCGGCTGCTTTCTGCCGACGTCGTGCCGCGCGACCTGGGGCTGCTCATCATCGACGAGGAGCAGCGCTTTGGCGTGCAGCATAAAGAGCAGCTCAAAAACTTCCGCGAGCAGATTGATGTGCTGGCCATGAGCGCCACGCCGATCCCGCGCACGCTCCAGATGTCGCTTTCCGGCGTGCGCGACCTAAGCCTCATCAACACGGCGCCGGCCAACCGTCACCCCATACACGTCCAGGTCCAGGCCGCCTCAAACGACATCATCGCCCACGCGATACGCCACGAGATTGGCCGGGGCGGCCAGGTTTACTACATCAGCAACCGGGTGCGCAATATCGATGACGCCCTGCGCCGCGCCACCGACCTGGTGCCGGAGGCCCGCATCGGCGTCGCGCACGGCCAGATGGGGGACGCCGAACTTGAGCAGGTCATGGAGCGCTTTGCCGCGGGCCAAATTGACGTCCTGCTTTCGACCACCATCGTCGAGAGTGGCATCGACAACCCCCACACCAACACGCTCATCATCGAGGACTCGCAGCGCCTGGGACTCTCGCAGCTCTACCAGCTCAAGGGCCGTGTGGGGCGCAGCCATGTGCACGCCTACGCCTACTTCCTGTACCCGAGCGACGGCACGCTGACTACCCGCGCGGTCGAGCGCCTGCAGGCCATCGCGGAACACGATGAGCTGGGCAGCGGCATCAAGATCGCGATGCGCGACCTGGAGATCCGCGGGGCTGGCAGCCTGGTGGGCGCAGAGCAGAGCGGGCAGCTCTCCGCAGTGGGCTTCGACCTGTTTGCCACGATGCTGGCTGCCGCGCTTGCCGATGAGGACCAGGAGAGCGCAGATGACAAAATTACCCCAGGGGTAATTTTGTCATCTGCCGAGACGGTCGCCTTCCCGGACATCCGCGTCGAGATCAGCGTGCCCGCGTTTCTGCCCGAGGAGTACCTGCCCGCGCTGGGCGCGCGCGTGCTCTGGTACCGCCGCATCGCTGCCGCCCGCAATCGCGAGCACCTGGACGCGCTCACAGAAAAGCTGTGCGCAGAGCATGGCGCGCTGCCAGAACCGGCGCGCAACCTCATCGCGCTGGCACGCATCCGCCTGGGCTGCGCGGCCCTGGGCGCGACCGGCATCGCGGTGGCCCCCGCCACGCCCGCCCCGCCCGCCGCCGCAACACCCACGCCCGCCGCCCCGCCCGCCTCGTCCGCCGCCGCAGCGGCCCCGGGCCACGACCTGAAGATCAAAGGATTTACCCCCTCAGCCGAGCTACGCGAGGAACTGGCGCCGCTGGGCGTGACCTACGAGGCGCGCTCGCGCATTTTAAGCGCTCATCTACCTTATGGAAAGAATGTGGCAGACGCCTCTGCCACTCTGGTGGATGCTATAGTGTTTCAGTCTGAGCAGTAACGGATAGTTACATTGTGAATCCGAAGCGGGCTGAATAAGACGGACAAACATGTTGTAAGGGTAGCGAAGATGAGGAGTTCCCGAATGGAAAACAACGACACCAGGGGAGAATTTGAACTGCGTCCTTCAGGGGGAGGATCACCGGTTGCTTCAACAGATGCGAAGCCAATAATGTCAGGGGCCGCCGGGCAAACGCCGGGCGAGGACTTATTGCCGTCGCGCGCAGAGCGCAAAAAACACGAGCACGAAGCGGAGAAGCCGGAGAGGTCAGAACACCATAAGAAGCCGGAAAAGCGCAAGAAAGCCGAGAAGCCGGAGAAACCAGCAAAACCAGCAAAACCAGCAAAACCCAAGAAGCGGGAGAAGCCGGAGAAGCCCAAAAAGTCCCGGAAGTCCGCAGCCGTCCTCGCCCCCGCCAACGCAGACGTCGATTCTGACGCCGGGCAAGATGAGGCGCTGGCGCAGGGGCCGGTGCTGTTTGCGCTGGAAGATGAAAACAAGAAGGCCAAAGGCGACTCCAAGCTTAATCCAAAGGTCCTCATCGTGGCTGCAGCCGCAGTTGTGGTTGTGGCTATTGCCGTGGTCCTGGTCCTGCTGCTGCGGGCGGGGACCATCACTATCGGTACCGGCAAGCTGGCTGCGCGCGTAAACGGCGATTCGATCACCGCAAAGCAACTGGACGCGGCTGTCGCCAAGCTCAAAATGCAGAACCCGCAGCTCTTTACGGTCAACAGCGGGATCTCTGCGGCGCAGGTCCGCAGTTCGCTGCTTGATGAGCTGGTCAGCCAGAAACTTATCATGCAGGAGGCCAAAAACCGGGGCGTCAACATCAGCGACGCGCAGGTCAACCAGGAAGTCGATAAGATCAAGAAGCAGTACAGCTCGCAGCAGCAGTTTGACGAAAAGCTGAAGCAGCAAGGCTATACGCTGGACACCTTAAAGACCCAGCTTAAATACCAGCTGATCTTCCAGGGCATCACGGAGAAGCTTGTCCCAGAAAGCTCCATCAGCGATTCAGACGTCACGGCCTACTATAACGCGCACAAAGAAGAGTTTGTGGTGGCCAAAGATAAGCAGGTCGCGCAGATACAGTTTGCCCTCAAAGACGAGGCAAAAGCCGACGATGTGCTCAAGCAGCTTAAGGGCGGCGCGGACTTTGCGACGCTTGCCCAGAAGAACTCGATTGACGCAAAAAGCGCGGCGCAGGGCGGCGTTTTAGGCTGGACGCGCGCGATCCCGCCGCTGGATAAGACTCAGCAGGAGGCTGTGAACAATCTGGGCAAGGGCGAGATCAGCGCGGTCATCAAGTCAAGCTCCGGGCTCTTCATCCTGAAGGTGACCGATGCGCATGAAGCAAGCACAAAGACGCTTCAGGAGGCCTCGGCCAGCATCAAAACCAACTTGCTGAACACGCAGCGTAATAAAACCGCTCAGAATCTCCTCGCCGATCTGCATAAAAAAGCTAAGATCGTCGTGTATGATAAAGAGGTTAAGGATTACCGCGCCAAGAAGGACACTACTACAAAGAGCAGTCCTGCCGGCAAGTAACAAAGGAGGCTTCAATGTCTGAGATCGTTGATGTGTTTGCCCGCGAGGTTCTTGATTCGCGGGGTAACCCTACGCTGGAGGCAGAAGTCACGCTTGATGACGGCGCGTTTGGTACGGCCATTGTGCCAAGCGGGGCCTCGACTGGCTCGCTTGAGGCAATCGAGCTCCGCGACAATGATCCGGCCCGCTTTGGCGGCAAGGGCGTTGCGACCGCGGTAGCCAACGTCAACGGCCCTATCGCCGAGGCGCTTTTTGGTCTGGACGCCTGCGACCAGCGCGCGATCGACGCGATGCTGCTGGCCCTGGACGGCACGCCCAACAAAAGCGTCCTGGGGGCCAACGCGGTCCTGGGCACGTCGCTGGCAGTGGCGCGCGCGGCAAGCGAGTCGACCGGGCTGACGATTTACAGCTACCTGGGCGGAGCTGGCGCCTGCAAGCTGCCTGTGCCGATGATGAACGTGCTCAACGGCGGCGTGCACGCCGACAACAACGTTGACCTGCAGGAGTTCATGATCATGCCGGTGGGCGCGCCGAGCTTTACCGAAGGCCTGCGCTGGTGTGTCGAGATCTATCACACCCTAAAAGACGTCCTGAAAGAGCGCGGCCTGGTTACGGCGGTTGGCGACGAGGGCGGCTTTGCTCCCAATCTGCAGAGCAACGAGGAGCCCCTGGCGCTTCTGGCCACGGCTGTCGAGCAGGCGGGCTATGAGCTGGGCACGCAGATCCGCTTTGCGATGGACCCGGCATCCAGCGAGTTCTATGACAGCGAGCGCGGCGTCTACGTGCTGGCGGGCGAGGGTCGCGAGCTGACCAGTGCCCAGATGGTTGACTTCTATGCGGACCTGGTCGAAAAGTACCCCATCATCAGCCTTGAAGATGGCATGGCAGAAAACGACTGGGACGGCTGGAAGCTTTTGACCGACCGCCTGGGCAAGCGTGTGCAGCTGGTGGGCGACGACCTGTTTGTCACAAACACCGCGCGCCTGGCAGAAGGCATTAAGCGCGGGGTCGCCAACGCGATACTCATCAAGGTCAACCAGATTGGCAGCCTGACCGAAACCTTGGAGACCATAGAGATGGCCAAGCAGGCCGGTTACGCCTGCGTCATCTCTCACCGCAGTGGCGAGACTGAAGACACGACTATCGCCGACCTGGCCGTGGCAGTCAACGCGGGCCAGATTAAAACCGGCGCGCCCGCGCGCAGCGACCGGGTTGCCAAATACAATCGCCTGCTGCGCATTGAAGAAGAACTTGCCGGGACCGGCATCTATCCCGGTCTTGACGCCTTTTATAACATCGAGGTGTAAATCATGTCTTCCTCTCAGCTTCCTGACGCTCGCTTTGGGACAACGCTTGACTCTCTGATGCTGCGCCGTGATCGCGCGGCCACGCACGAGGGGGCAAACTTTGGCGCCCGGCGTATGTTCAAGGAGCTTGCGGAGTGGGTTTTAAGCGAGATCAAACCGGGGCAGCGCGTCCTGGAAGTTGACGCCGCGACCGGCATCCTGACGCGCCTGCTTCTGGCGCGCGGCGCGGAAGTGACGGCGCTTGAGCCTTCCTCTGTGTTTGTAGAGAAGTTCCTGCGCGCGATTAACGATAAGCACCTGACGATCGTCGAGGGCTTTACCGAGGATATTAAGCAGCAGGATACGCCGTTTGATCTGGCGATCATCAGCTTCCCCGCGCGCCGCGGTATTGGCCTGCTGGCGCTTTTGACCGAGCTGGTTGGGCTGGTCAAAAAGAGCATCCTGGTGGTCATGCCTGATGACGGCTCGCTTGACTGGGCCTACCTGACCCGGGGCGCCGCGCTTGAAGGCTTTGAGGTCGCCACGCGCTTTCTTACGGAGCATGCGGAGCCGGCGGATCTGCTGTCCCGGCAGGGCGGCCAGGGCGGCCAGGCGGGGCAGGGGCGAGCGGCGGCGGAACCGGCGCCTGCGGCTGCGCCAGCGCCTGCGGCGGCCTCCCGCAAAGACGCCGCTCCTGATCCTGCTGAGGCTACGCTGAAGTGCCCATATCTTCCGCAGGATATCGACATGATACGACGCGCCGTGCTGCTGCATGTGGAGTGCCGCGCAGAGCTCCGGCCAATCCGCGCAGAGGAAGCCTGGGCCCTGGCCGCGCGCACCATCCATGTGCCCTATCCGGTGCCCCGCGGCGCCGCGACCCGTCTGGTACGCTACTTTGTGGCGGGCGGGGACCGCGCGGTGCTCATTACCACTAACGCCGCCGGCCTGCCGCGCCTGTATGGCAACCTGCGCACCGCGACCCATCGCCTTGCGCGCGATGAGGTCACCGTCAGGCGTGTTGACGAAGGCATTCAGCTGATGCTTATCCCCCGGGTTGAACGCGAGGACTGAGTATGGGCGAGGAGCCCCGCCGCAAAAATTCCCCCCGCGCAGGTCGCACGACGCCACCGCCACGCAAGAAGCCGCCCGCGAAGGGCGCGCCGGCAAAGAAGGCGTCAGCAAAGAAAGCGCCCGCAAAAAACGCGCCTGCGCCCGCGCCCGCGCCCGCCAGAAAAAAGAAGGCCCCCGCGCGCAAAGTCAGCTTTCTGGGCCGCTGGTATATCATTGTGCCGCTGGCGCTTATTGTGCTGGCAGCAATCATCGGTTTCTGGTACTACCCCTCGCTACAGATCGCCTATCATCAGGCGCGCAATGAGCGTGTCCTGAGCGCCAAACTTGAAGCCGTCAAGGCCTATAACGCCCAGCTTGAAGACGAGGTAAAAAGCCTGGAGACCACCCCGGGCGTAGCGGCCTATGCGCGCCGCGAACTGAATCTTGTTGATAAGGGCGACCATGTGGTCATCGTGACGCGCGATGGCAAGCCCGTAACCTCAGCAGAGACCTCAAAGGTGACCGCGCTGGAAAATCTTACGACGGTCAAGCAGCCTTTTGGCGCCTGGACCGATTTTCTTGACCGGCTGTTTGGCGCGGAGTAAGCGATGACCGCGACGGGCCGGTGACGGCGCATGGCGACGGCGCGTCCTGCCGATGCAGCCTGCGTGGCGCGCCAGTTGGGCCGCACGCCGCGCAGCCCCTGGCGGGTTGCGGTGCGCTGCGCCCGGGGCTGCCCGCAGGTCATCGCCTCGCCCCCGCTGCTTGACGACGGGACCCCCTTTCCAACCTGGCTGTATCTGACCTGTCCGGCGCTCTGCCATGAGTGCGCAACCCAAGAGAGCAAGGGTCTGCTGGACACCCTGCGCGCGCAACTGGCAGCAGACGCAACCCTGCGCGCAGACCTGCTGGCAGCAGACGCCCGCTTCCGCGCGGGCCGCTCCGCCGAGGCAGCCGCCTGCGGCCAGGGCGCCACAGCCGCCCCCGGCGCAGGTACCGGCCTGGCTGGCCAGGCCGACCCTACCGCCCTCAAGTGCTTGCACGCCCACGTAGCCTACCAGCTGGCCGGCCTGCAAGACCCCTTCGGCGCCCGCATCCTCAACCACGTCCCCAACTACTGCCCCACACCACCAGCCATCTGCTCAGCAAAGTAATCCAGCTGACCCAGGAGCTTCTTTGACTAGAATTCACCAAAATATCAGCTATTTAAAAATAACTATTGTAACAACATTACAATTATCGCTATAATTGATGATACTCAGCACGTGAAGAAGGCACACAAACCTGAGAACTTGAGTGAGGCTTAATGAGTACCAATAAATATTCTGCTCTGCTGAACAAGAGAAAAGCGCACCCTTTTCTGGCGCTCTGCCTTTCTATGGTGGCGGTTGGTATCGCTGCTGAGCTTATCTATGCAACCAGCGGACGCTTTAGTGCCGCGGGGGATAGCGTACTGCTGATGATCCCTGTGGGGATCGTAGTTTATGGAGTACTTGAACATTTCTTTTCTGATTTCTGCCGCACGTATCGCAGCTATACTCCGCTTCTTCTCTTGCTATATAGCATGGGGGTATTAGCCGTTGACAAAGCGCGGTTCTCTCTTCTGATGGCTACCCTATTTGGTATCCTGATTGGGGTATTTGTCTGTACCTCACTGGTGAGTTTTCTCGAAAACAGCGCCGTTGAACATCTGGGGCTAAAGGTCGGTATTTCCGCAAGCCTTTACTCGGTAGCAGTGTTTCCTCTGAGCATGAGCTATCGCTATTTTTCAAATCTTCTTCCAAAGGTGCCCATTACTACCTTGGGCTTTGTGATTCTGTCAGTACTTTTGCTTGTTGTGTTCTTTCTTTGGCTGGTATGCAGCAGAAAAAGTGGGGTAACCAGGCCCCTTGAAGACGCGGCTATCTCTCCGCGTAACCTGCGCATCTTGCTGATTGGGCTGGTGATTTTGATTGCCCTGGGCCAGGTAATGAACTCCGGAAGTCTGGAAAAACAAGGGGGGTTGGCTGGGATACCATGGTTCTATTTTGCGATAATCATTCTTCGTGTTCCGTTTGCGGCTCTTCTGGGGTATTGGATAGATAAACGGTTCAGTGTGATGAATATGGTTGTTCCAATCGCATTGATGGTGTTGGGTTGCCTTGCTGCCCTTTTTCTTGAAGTCTCCTTTATGGGAAACGCAATGATCTATCTTCTATTCAACCTTGGGGAGAAAGGCTGCGTGTTTCTTGTTTGCATCCTCTGTGCGATGGTGGCGGTAAGACGTCCCCATAAGGGCTTTATTGCGGGATTTGGCCTGCTTATATACTTTGCAAGCGAGGGTTTGTTGAATCTTCATGTGCTGGGTATTTCACAGACGGTCTTTGAACAACGGCTGGAATTTCACCTGACGTTAACGATTATTCTCTGCGCGCTGCTTATCTTAATATTCTTGTTTTATATAGCTACTCGCGCACAGAATAAACAATCAGGTGAATCAAGCGAGGCGGATGAAGAGACCCTCCAGGATGTCGTTACCAAATACCAACTTACTCCTCGCCAAGAAGAGGTCTTCAAACTGATAGTTAAGGGCATGAACGCAAGGCGGATTGCGCAGGCGCTAACCATTGAAAAAGGTACTGCGCAAAACCACATTGGGGATGTCATGTCAAAGATGGGAACACGCCCACGCGGGGCGCTGGCTGCCAAGTACCGTCACTTAAGGTTCTGACCTGCACCTTTCACCACCCCTGCGAAAACGCAAAAAGAACAATACCACCCATGTGAAAACACATGAGTATGCCTATTTCCAAAAGTCATGTGAAAACACACTGGTGCAACAGTAGCTGTTCGAACTATCTTTATCTAAGTAAGCACAATGCAAGGAGGGACAGCTCATGAAGCAGACAATTCAACTGTCAGAACCAGCGCAAAACCGCAATTATTCCGGCAATCGTATCTATAGATTGCTCTGTATTCTACTTTCGGTCGTGATGATCTTAGCGATTGTTCCGGCTTCAGTTACAGCCGCAGGTAGCCTTGCTACTGATGCATATGGCGCCTCAGACCTTACGCCTCAGATTAAGCCTCCTGCAAATGTCACGCCGCCAACCTTAAAGAAAGAGGCTGACGCAAACATCTATACTGACGCAAGCGGTCAGAGTACTGCGGAATACTTTTCTTCTCCGGTACGCTTTGCTGATAAGGACGGCAAACTGATTGACTATGACCCTTCGCTTAAATCAAGCGATAAGGCGGGTTATCGCTATGAGAACAACGCGGGGGACATGAAGCAATACTTCCCTGAGGCAATTGATGCTGCAACGCCGCTTCTTCTTACTAATGGCAACTATTCAATCGATCTTTCTCCTGTTACTAACACAGAGTTTGCAGCCCAAAAGTTTGAAAACCTTACGCACGTAGGAGAAGTACTTGATAAGACCGACGGGCTTGTTAGTGGAAAAATGATCGACGATACAAAGACTGATCTTACCTTAGCTAGAAGCGCCTATGACATAGACATCAAACAAAGCGCGTATCAAGATATTCCCACAGATCCCGTATCTGTTAAAGAGAACTATACCGATGCCTATGACAACACTACGCAAGTCCCCTTAAAGGCGCGCTATGACTTAAACAGCTCGGCGCATCTTGAATATACTTCCTCAGACATTGGCGTTAAAGAAGAGATCGTACTTGACGATGTCCCGCAAGCTAATACCTTTGTCTACAGCCTCAACTTGAAAGGCACGATCCCTCAGCTTGCAGAAGACGGACGCAGCGTAGTCCTGTTTGACTCACATGACACCACTACCGTGGTTGCAACAATACCTGCAGCATCCATGAAAGACAGCTCAAAAGACGGCGCGCCCTCTGACGCACTTTACTTTACGTTGGCGCAAAAAGAGGATAGTCCGGACAGCTATCTGCTTACCTTAGTGGCAGACAATGATTACCTTCAAAGTCCTGATCGCGTCTATCCTGTTACGATAGACCCAACACTGACCTGGCAGGGTGCTTACGCAAACACCACGACCGGCACTGGTCTTACCACCACCTTTGTCAGAGGCGGATCTTCTTTTGCCAATATGGTTGGTTATGGCACCGTGATGGCAGTGGGCAAGGGCAGTGAAGGGACCTCGCGGTCTTTCCTTAAAGGGGAAAACTTCAATGCTGACGTTAAAGGCAAGTCAGTAACGGCTGCCACCTTAACCTTGCGCCAGGTCAATAACTCCTCTTACGCCAAAAACATTACCGTTGGGGTCCATCGGGTACTTGCGCCGGGGACAGGACAGACTAATACCTATACTGACCTGTGCTGGAATACGCGCCCAGATAGCGCCACAACAGCTATTGTTAGCAAGGCAACGGGAACAAGTAGCTATGATATCTCTTTTGACATCAAAAGTTGGGCGCAGGGGGTTGCAAACGGAACCTATACCGGATACGGCCTGATGCTGCGCCAGACAGATGAGACCTTAAGCAACTATACCCAGTTCTGCGGCTATACAACCGCTACGGCATCCTATCGCCCCAAGATAACAGTAACCTACACTAATCCGCCAACCGCAGCTACCGCGCTTACCATAACGCCTAATGTCTGGAAGCCAGGCAATCCTCTTCCAAAGATTACCTGGGCAGGTATCAGCTCAAGCTATCTTGACCGCGTAGAGTTCCGGATAGCTAATGGAACAACGGATACAAGCGGGGCTCACAGCGTTGCTACCACCAATGTCAAAGAGTATGCTAATTCCCCCTATACTTCAAACAGCGTGGCAACCTCTGGTTATTCTCTGCCGATTACAAACTACGCACAAGGCTGCTATGCCGTCTATGTCAGGGGCCATGACTCAAACGGGGCGGTAAGCACCGGTAAAGGCGCATGGCTGCATATTGACGCTACGGTCCCCACCTTGACGATGCCAGCGTCTCCGGTAAGTCCGGCCACCACCACCACGTCATATTCAAAGACTCTTCCAAAGATTACCTGGTCATCAGGAAGCGATAAGCCGGTTTGTAGCGCTGGCAAGCTGACCGTGGAGGCCTACGTTAAACGCCCCAACGGCACAACAGGCACGGTGCACAGCGTGGCAACGGGAACCTCCTCCTTTGCGCTTGCAGGTGGTTCTTACACCTTTACAACATCAGATCTTTTAGCGGCAACACCGGGCGCCTATACCTTGGTAATACGGGCAAAAGACCGGGCAGGTAACCTCAGTACGGAGAAAAGCTATACCTATTACTACGATGCTACAGCGCCAAAGATCGGATCTTTGAGCCTAAGCCCTGCTGCCACCGCATCCGGATGGTACGGTGGAACTACGCCTCCTTCATTTGTTTGGTCGGGGTTAAATGACACTCCTTCCTACAGCGGCAATACCTTCAAGTTGCAGGTAGAGGCAAACAAAGCAGGGGCTGCTATTGGCGCCTACAGTGACTTGACAGCGCTTGCGGCAGCTACGTCAGGTACCACGGCCCTACCGGCAAGTCTTTTTCCTGACAGCGGCAAATACGAAGTCAGGGTGCGCCCAGTAGATAAAGCCGGAAACATCGGCGCGGCCACGCAGGTCACTTACTGGAGAGATACCGTAGCCCCGGTACTGAACTTCAAACTTACAGAAGCGAGCACCGGAAACCTTATTGCAGACACGACGACTACCTCTTCTGATCCGGTGGTAGTTGCCAATACCATAACAATAGCTATGACTGTGACCGAGGCGCACAGCGGTATCGACACCGCGACCTTAACATTGAAAAACACAGCAGATGGAAGTTCTACGGTCATAGCTCCTGCCGCAACGATGTCTTCAACGATGTCTTTGATTACTAATACCTATCCCAACGGGCTGTATGATTTAACGTATGCTGGCAAAGATAAGGCTGGAAACGCGGCGCCTGCAAAGACGCTTCATCTTCAAATCGCAAACCGGCTTGCAGCGCCAGTTCTCAGTGTTGACAGTCCTGTTAAAAACACAAATGCCTTCAGCGTAAACTGGATATTTTTCGGAGGCTCCGGCGAGCGCGCGGGCATTCAATACGCGATAGACTCAGATGGGGTTTGCGGAGACTACAGCGATGTGATTACTGACTCCTCTGACACAGGCAGTCTGACCATCTTTACCCCAGAAGACGATCATGGTATTCCAATCGAAGGCACATATAAAATCAAGATGAGGGCAATGTCAAATGAAGGGATACCAGGCGACGAACGCTCTCTTACCGTTACGGTACATATAGAAGGACCGCAGGTTGCTCTCACTCAGATGAACGCTGGTATTCTTACCGGCAGTGTGCAAAGTGATTACCTTTCTGGCTACCAGGTCTTTGTCAAAGAGGCGGGCGCACCTTCTAGCAGCTATGAACTTGTTGGTAGTGGCGACAGCGCTAAAGTTGACAGCTCGCTTGCCTACTTTGATCTGGCAGCAGCGCGTCCAGCACAAAAAACTTACACCTTCAAACTTGAGGCCAGAGACCTCATGGGCAATGTAAGTGAGACTACGCTAGATGTTTATAACCCCGTCTCCTCATCTGAACTCTACGGGCAGCCAGGTTCAGAACTTACTTGCCCTGCTGGCAATGTTGTCACTTCAACAGGCGACCTTTTTACTCTTGCCAACCCGGGCCACTATGGTTCTTCAGAGTTTAATTGGTATATTGACACAAGCCTTTTCAAGCACTCAGACAATGTTGCGCAAAACTCAACATTTGCCGATGACTTCAGCGATAATTCACGTTACGCAGAAGGGGACTACTATACGATCCTTGGCAGTACAACTTCAGGTTCTGTAACAACATCTACGGCCAGGCAAGGTTCTGGGGTTTTGTATACAGCAGACTTAAACGACGCCAGCGCCTTTAGCTGCACAGGCGGACATTTTAAAGACGGCACATTCACATTTGATGCTGACTCCACCTCTGCCGAACTGATTACTCAGAAGATAACCTCAGCGTTGCCGTTTACTTCGCTTTCTTTCCAGCATCAGACAGAGGCAACCGGCGATGCGACGATTTCTTTCTTTGTCTCTTGTGACGGCGCACCTTACAAAGAGATCAGCGCAGATAGCTGGTCTGTGTTTGCAAATAGCGGTAAACTCTATGCTTCCAACGCTTGCTTTAAGGTAGTGTTGACTCGCAGCGCCGGTAGCTCTGCTACAGCTGACTTGAGCTCTCTAAGCGTGAGCGCAAACTTTATCTCACCTGATGTTTTCAGGATTGACTTCTTAGGCAAAGCAGCTCCCAGCAACTTAGTTACGCGCGACAAGCTTGACTACAAGACCTATCTGGGCTGGGATGGCGCTTCTGCAGAAAACGTCTTGCCGCAGATCAGCTATGAAGTGCTGTATTCTTTTGATCCTACCGCGCCTATCAGCACTTGGAAAAGTTCGGCCGAAGGGCTTAAAGAACATTACTTTGCTTCTCCTAATACCGATTATTCAACAACACTCTACTATCAGGTTCGCGCAGTAAGAACTGAACAGGCAGAGGAGGGTAAAACAGTCAAATACTATGGCACGCCCTCAAATATAAGTGCCTCTACTGTGGCAGACTCCTATGAGCTTGCCAAACGCCTGGGGGATCAGGATTACTGGGATTATGAAGGGGTGACTACACCTATCGGTTCTGGCAAGATAGAAAAAAGCCAGGGCAACTTTGTCTTTACGCAAACAGATAAGCAGATTGGCTCATCAGGGTTGATATCTGACGGGGTGAGGCGTACTTATAATTCCCAGTCTTCACTGGTCTTTCCTTTTGGCCTGGGTACTGACTTTTCCTATAATGTTGAACTGCTCAAGCAGATCTCAGGAGACGGTTATGTCTTAAAGGATGACACAGGTACACTTCGTACGTTTGCCTGGGATGAGCTTAATCAGACTTACTTTACCTCTGACTCAAAGAGGGTACGTCTGACGGTATTTGACAACCCCAAGCACTTTAACCGCGCTAAAGGGGCAAAGCTTGTCGGAGCTACGCTCTCAAATACAGCAAATAGTCCTTGGAATACCGCGACCTTCGGCTTGGCATCAAAAGATACACGTCGTGATTGGTATAATAATTACTATTCCCTGGCGAAAAAAACATGGAAGTCAAATACAACAAAAGCTGCAATATATTTGGGTTATGGATTACATGCTTTGCAAGATTCATATGCGCACGGGAATATTACTCCAGCGGCGCATCAGCTTCCGAGGGCAACTGCAAGTTATTGGGATAATCCAAAACAGAAACCCTGGCGTTATAGCTCGGCGTATTCGGCAACTTGCAGTGTTATGAAAGCCTTCTCTAATTTTATTAATGGGAGGTAATCAGAAAGGTCTGGATATAAGAGCAGAGACATTAGATTATAGAAGAGGAGTCAGATATGTTGTCGTTAGATAATCATGATGTTGTCAGTCGCGACGGTCGCAACACCAGGCAAAAGATCGGGGTGGCGTTTTTGTGGACGGCTTTTGCCTTTGGTCTGATCATAGCCGCAGGTATCTTTGCTCTTTGGCTTGATTCTGCAATTGCGGTAATAGGAGGGAATGCCTGCGGTGATATCTTTGGAGCTACGGGCTTAGCCATGCCGCTATTGTTGATACCCTGCCTCCTCTTTCTTATTGGATTTTTCCTGGCAGGAAAACAGGAAAAACGACCCCGAAAGTTCGGGCTGATTGGACTCTATGTCGCACTTGGGACAGGACTTATTTTGATTGCTCTTGGTATCATGATTACAGCTTTTTGGGGATAAGTGCTTTTTGGCAACAGAGGAATAGATCAAATATGAGCCTTGGATTCATGGCGACCCATGGGTTTCCGGCATGTGCTTAAGTTAATATTAAGTAGAAAGGATAAGGTCAACACTATGAAACGATATGTTCGGATACTGCTGATCGTGGTGGTTTTATTGGGCATAGGTCTTGGCGTAGGTTGGCTCTTTATTTCAACTCCGAAGCGTAAGACCCATTATTATCCAGCTGGTAATTTAGCGAGTCAGACGGCAACGGCAGCAGTTGAATCTTACATGCACGAGGGCTTCGTTACGCACGATCAAGTGCGGGGGCTACAGGTAGCAAATTGGGGCCTTATTACTGATTCTTCGCCCGCTTACAAGACCTTCCAAGGCGTTACTTATGAAAAAGTTTATGAATTCGGGACAAGCTATGACTATGAGGAAGGATACTTTTCCCCTATTGAGGAAGACCAGGGATGGTTTGTTTTAGTTGCCTATAACAGTCAGAGAAATCAGTGGGTTGTGTATGGCGGAGGTACAGGGCCCTAATGCGTGATACAGCGGCGCGACTCAAGTAAAGTGCTTGTGCTTTGTTTAGTAATCAAGTAAATAGAACTCCTGGCTGGCCGTCGCAAGACTTTCCTGTATGTACTCTCGTAAAAATCAAATGGTAGAAAGGTAGTTATCATGACATCACGTGTACCAATAAGGAAAAAGCTTACTTTTGTGGTTCTCATGCTACTTGTTGCTGCCCTTGCTTTTGGATCACTTTTTATTGCTGTGGTGCTTCTGCACCCAGAAAGGCATAGGTTTCCGGCGGGAGACCTTGCCAGTCAGACGGCCACAGCAACTGTTGAAGCCTATGTCGAACAAGGGGATGTAGTAGGAGACCGCGTGAGCGATGTGCGGGCAGAAAATAGAGGTGTGAGAAATACTTCTTTTACTTACTGGGGCAGCACCTATAAAAACCCTCTGGTTTTTGCTGTTGAGTATCGTTATCAGACATCTCCCTCCGAGCCAGCAGAAGACAGGCGAGAACTCTATTATGTTGGCTTTGATAGCAAGAAAAATCAATGGGTGATTGTCGGTGGTTATACGGCACTGTGATTACGAACTATCAAACTAATGGGCAATGATAAGATCACTATAGGTATGATGCGGCAGGAGATTGATTAAATCCTAAATTCCCCAGCAGATTGAACACATACAAAACCCTCCTCTAAAGCCCTCTGAGCAGGCTGGAGCTGTCGTTTAGAAGGTCTTTTCATAGCCAAAACATGGGATCTGTGGCGGTTTTCTTC
>Ga0123357_10001494_pt1 | contig 24852 bp, 15 predicted proteins | sample TergutEmb28metaG_FD_89873 | JGI IMG/M metagenome (GOLD analysis project Ga0123357, IMG submission 89873) | Embiratermes neotenicus P4 segment gut microbial communities from Petit-Saut dam, French Guiana - Emb289 P4 | ecosystem: Host-associated > Arthropoda: Insects > Digestive system > Gut ...
CGACCTGCATGATCTGTCGAACCGCCGGATACGGACCCGTATGTCCGGTGGTGTGGGAGGGGTGGTCTCGCGAGAGACCCCCCTATCCCGATGTGTGCCGAGCATGATCGACAGCTTGGAGGTGAGAGTCCTCTACCCAGCCTGATGACGGCGAAGGGTTAGCGAAGCGCAAGGGCTCCATCGCGAGGTGGGGTCTGAAGGAAGCGTGGAGCAAATCCGCGACCCGATGGACAAGAACCGGATAACGAGGCCTACCCGACCGGACGAGCAAGCCAATGATTGCGAAGTCCATAGCCATCAAGGGGCGGGGTGGTAAATCCGGCGGGTGTGCGGGGGAGGCGGTCGATCTTACCTCGGGAGATCTGCCCTGTGTCCCACTTCGGGGCTGGGACCATCGTAAGGTGATCCGATCACAGTGCAGAAGTCAGCAGACGGCATAGCAGGCGGCTCGCCGCTGAAGGCCTGAACGGCAGAAGCAGCAAGTAAAGGAATTTTTCTCGGGTGCTCCGAACAGCAGAAGGACAGTGGAAACTGAGCCTGGGAACCGGGACGGAGGGTGAAGCCCGAAGACCGCCACCCAAGGGGCTGAGGCGCACGTGGCGGAAAACATCCCTGAACACTCGGCGGTTTCCTGCCCCCTAATTGGGAGTATGGGACATGCTCAATCTACCGAACCGCCGGAACCGGACCCGTATGTCCGGTGGTGTGGGAGGGGGGGATCGCGAGAGACCCCCCTATCCCGATATCTCTTCGAAAAACGCGTCAGTCGCGGCTGCCGCCAAACAGCTGCAGCAGCATGATGAAGAGGTTGATGAAGTCGAGATAGAGCCGCAGCGCACCCGAGATCGCCGCGCGCTCGGCGACATCGCCGCCGCCCCTCAGGTTATAGACATATTCGTTCTTCAGCTGCTGGGTATCCCAGGCGGTGAGACCGGCGAAGACCAGGACGCCCACCACAGAAATCACGAACTGCATCATCGAACTCTGCACGAACAGATTGATCAGGCTGGCGCCGAGGAGGCCGATCAGACCCATGAACAGGAAGGACCCCATCGCGGTCATGTCACGGCGGGTGGTGTAGCCATAAAGGCTGAGCGCGCCGAAAGCGGCTGCTGTGAGGAAGAACACCCGCACGATATCCGTCTGGGTGTAGATCAGGAAGACCGATGACAGCGAGGCGCCCATCAGGGCCGAGAACACCCAGAACATCATATGCGCTTTTGCCGGTGCCACGCGATCAATGCTCGCGGAGAAGAAGAACACCATGGCCACCGGCGCCAGCATCACCACCCATCTCAGCCAGCTGCCGAACATCGCCACGCCGAAAGAGGTCAGGCCAAGGCCCTTGTAGGTATGCACAATCAGAGCCGGGTCGGTGGTCACCGCCAGCTTGAAGACGCCGAGGGCGACAAAGCCGGTGATGGCCAGACCGATCGTCATATAGTTATAGATGCGCAGCATATGTGCGCGCAGACCGGCGTCGACCGCGGCGGCGTCAACGCGCCCGGCGGCTCCGCCGAAAGGAGAGGCGTGATTGCGGTTGAAGTCCGTCATCGTCGAGTTCCCGTTGGTTGGCCGGGCGGGCACCCTGGTGCCCCCGGTATCAATCAATACTGGTTTCGGAGCAGAAAGACCTGAAAGCGCGCCCTGCTGGCGTGCCTCTCAGGCGCGGTTCCCTTCCGACCTCGTATTTATAGATGGGATCTTACCATAAACAGGGCAAGCGTCCATGAGCCTTGATGGCCCTTGGGCAGGGTCCTGGGCAAGCCTCCCTGAATTTTGCGTTATCGTTGAAATATTGAGGCTTTTTTTCGGTCCCGGGGGTGCGCGCCGGGTTGTGCCGCGGGTCTGACGAAATTGTCATAAATGCGGGCTGCCGGGAGGGCGCAGGTCGTGCGGTGGCAAAGCCGTGGAGGTGGCAAAGCCCTGGAACAGACTTCGGCGGGCGGGGCGCTGCACTGCAATCCAGGCGTCACTGACAGTCTTTCTTCCCGTCAGGGAGGAGGAACTCACAGATCGCGCAGCACGCCTGCCGGCTTGCGGCTCAGCGCCATCATGGTGCCGCTCAGTCCAAGCACCAGGGTGACCAGAAGAGCTGCCGCCACCACGGTGAGCGCGCCTGCTCCCTGCCAGACGAAGCTCAGACTCATCAGGCGGGTCACGATCTGCCAGGCCAGGAGGCTGCCGGCGAGGACGCCGAGAGCCGCGGTGGCAAGTCCGATCAGGAGATATTCCAGCGCATAGGCCCCGATCAGGCGCGCGCGTGTGGCGCCCACGGTCTTGAGGATGACCGCATCCTGGATGCGATGCTGCTGACCGGCACTGAGCGCGCCGCCGAGCACCAGCAGCGCGGCAATCAGGGTCACCGCGCTGGCGCCCTGAATCGCCAGTGTCAGCCGGGTGATCAGGGTGCCCACGGTCTCGATGGCGTCGCGCACCCTTACACTGGTCACCATCGGCCAGGCTCTCGCCACTTCCCGGATAATGCGCCCCTCCTGGGCGGGATCGGCACCGGTCAGGGTGGCGATATGGGTATGGGGGGCGGCCTTGAGGGCGTCGGGCGAAAACACCAGCACGAAGTTGATGCCGAGCCCCTTCCAGTCGACCCGGCGCAGATTGGCGAGCCGGGCGGTGATGTTGCGGCCCAGCACATTCACCACGACTTCATCGCCGATCCGCAGGCCGAGGCCGTCGGCCACGGTCTTTTCCATCGACACCAGAGGCGGTCCGGCATAGTCGGGGCTCCACCACTGGCCGGCGACCACCTCGGAGCCTTTCGGCACCTCGCGACTATAGGTCAGGCCGCGGTCGCTGTGCAGCACCCATTGCGCTTCGGGCGCGGGATTGAGTTCTTCGGCACGGACGCCGCGCGCCCCCATGATGCGGCCGCGCAGCATCGGCACTTCCTCGATTGTCGTGCCCGGCGCAATTTTTGCGAGGTCGTCCTGGAACTGGCGGGCTGAGGTGCCCGGGATGTCGATGAAGAAGAAGGAGGGAGCGTGCCCGGGCAGGCCGGCGAGAAACTGGCGGCGCAGATTGCCGTCGATCTGGGTGAGGGTGACCAGCACTGTGAGCCCGAGACCAAGCGACAGCACCACGGACGGGGTGAGGGCGCCGACACGGTGGATATTGGCGATTGCGAGCCGCAGCAGGGGCCAGCGACTATGCGGCAGATGGCGTGCGATCGCCATCACCAGGGTGGCGACCGCACGCAGCGCGGCAAAGACCAGCAGCGCGGCGGCGATGAAGATCAGGGCAAGGCGGCGGTCATAGGCGCTGGTGAGGACGGCAGCGATGAGGGCGGCAGCGACTGCAGCGATTGCCGCGAGGATGACCGGGTGCGGCCAGCGCCGGACGGTGCTGACCGGGTCGCGAAACAGGGCGGCGACGGGGATCTCATGGACCCGTCCGAGCGGCCACAGGGCGAATGCGAGCGCGCACAGAGTGCCATAGGTCAGGGCCAGCGCCAGTTCTCTGGCATGGAGCGCAGGGCTGAGCGGCAGCGGCAGAACCGCGCCAAAGACGGAGGCGATGAGAAAGGGCAGCGCGGCACCGGCGAGGAGGCCGATCAGCGTCCCGATGAGCGCCAGTATCAGTACCTGGATCATATAGATGGCGAAGACGGTGGCTCCATCGGCACCGAGCGACTTGAAGATCGCGATCACCTCGACGCGACGATCGAGATGGCTCCTGACCGCATTGGCGACACCGACGCCGCCAACCAGGAGCGCGGTGAGACCGACCAGAGTGAGGAACTGGGTGAAGCGCTCGATATTCTGGCTCAGCTGCGGTGAGGCGTTGGTCGGGGTGCGGATTTCCCAGCCCGCCTCGGGCAGGGCGGTGCTGATCGAAGCGCTCAGGGCGTCGATTTCAGGGGCGGAGCGGGCGCCCTCAGGAAGCCGGAGGCGATAGACCCAGCGCACCAGGCTGCCGGGCTGCAACAGGCCGGTGGCGCGCAAGCCCGCCTGGCTGATGAGCAGGCGCGGACCGAAGCCGATGGTGCCGGCCAGCTTGTCGGGTTCGGATTCGAGCGCAGCGCGGATGGTGAAGCTGGCGCTGCCGACCCGGACCTGGTCGCCGATCCTGAGGTCAAGACGGGCGAGCAGCGCCGGATCGGCGGCGGCGCCGAAAATGCCGTCCTGCTCTCTGAGGACATCACCCGGCGGCAGCGCCGGTGCCAGCGTGAGGGCGCCGACCAGCGGATAAAGATCATCGACCGCCTTGATTTCCACCAGCGCCAGCTGCTCGTCGGCGCTGCGCGCCATGGCACGCAGGCTGGCATGGCTGGAGACCACGCCATGGCTGCGGAGCGTTGCGATCTCGGTTTCACTGGCCTCGCGCTGGAACAGTGCCAGCGACAGATCTCCGCCCAGCAGGCGGCGGCCTTCGTGGCTCAGAGCCTCACCGAGGCTGGCACTGAGCGAAGCGACGCCAGCAATGGCCATGACGCCGAGCGCGATACAGGCGAGGAAGACGTAGAAACCGCGTATTCCGCCGCGCAATTCGCGCAGCGCCAGAACGAGCGGCAGAGCGGTGATGGCGCTCATGACGTAGCCTGGTCGACGCGCCCGGAGCGCAGCCGGATGACGCGGTGGCAGCGCGCCGCCAGGGTGGCATCATGGGTCACCAGCACCAGTGTGGTGCCGCGCCGGGCCTGGGTGGCAAAAATCAGATCGATGATCTGGGCTCCGGTGGCCTCATCGAGATTGCCGGTGGGCTCGTCGGCGACCAGGATGGCGGGGTCTGGCGCCAGGGCGCGCGCCAGCGCCACGCGCTGCTGCTCACCACCGGAAAGCTGTGCCGGGTAGTGATGGAGGCGATCCTCCAGCCCCACGGCGCAGAGTTCCCTGGTGGCCGCCGTGGCGGCGTCGCGGCGGCCTGCGAGTTCCAGCGGCAGCGCCACATTCTCCAGCGCGGTCATGGTCGGGATGAGGTGGAAGGACTGGAACACGATGCCGATATGGCGGCCGCGGAAGCGGGTCAGGGCGTCCTCACCGAGGCCGTTGAAAGCCGTGCCGTTGACCACTACCTCACCGCTGTCGGGACGCTCCAGCCCGGTCATCACCATCAGCAGGGTGGATTTGCCCGAACCCGAGGCCCCGATCACACCGACGGCCTCGCCACGTCCGATGTGGAGGCTGATGTCCCTGAGAATGTGCACGCGCGCGGCGGCGGAGCCCAGCGTGAGGTTGACACCGGACATGCGGATGGTGTCGGCAGTGTCATTCAGGCTGGAGGATTCGATGCGACTGTCCATGCTGGCGTCATATGGGCTTTTTTTCGCCGCCGTCGAGAGGCAAAGCCCGCCCTGGCGCCGGGGGATGCCCATGCGGGCCGCCGCAGGCGCGGTTTTTCGCCGGCCGCTGGGGTGGCGGGTCGTTATGTTGCTGTGGCTGGCGCTGATCTTTGCCGGATTGGCGGCGCCGCTCGCATCGGCGCAGGACGCGCCGGCGGCACCGCTTCGACTGGTGGCGCTGGGCGACTCGCTCACCGCCGGGCTGGGCCTGGCCGTACAGGATTCATTTCCTGTGAAACTTGAAACGGCGCTGGCACAGCGCGGCATCGCGGTTGCGATCACAAATGCCGGGGTTTCGGGAGACACCGCCTCGGGGGGGCTGAGCCGCCTTGACTGGTCGGTGCCGGAGGGCACCTTTGCTGTGATCGTTGAGCTGGGCGCCAATGATGCGCTGCGGGGCATCGACCCCGAGGTGACGGCCACAGCGCTGACCGGGATCGTCACCGGACTGCAGAGACGCGGCATAAGGGTGCTGCTCTGCGGCATGCTGGCGCCACCCAATAACGGTCCCGATTTTGGCCGTCGCTTCAATGCCGTCTATCCCGGGCTGGCAGAGAAATTCAAAGTGCCGTTTTATCCCTTCTTTCTCGACGGCGTGGCGGGCCATCCCGCCCTCAACCAGGCCGACGGCATCCATCCGACCGCCGAAGGTGTTGACGTCATCGTGCGCAACATCACCCCTGTGGTGGCAGGCTTGCTGGCAGATGCCCCGAAAACGTCCCCGGAAAGTTCTGCCGCCCCGGCGCAGCGCTAGAAGGCTTGAGGAAAAATCGGCTCAAATCGGCTCAAAGAGAGTGTTCGGCCATGCCCCGTCTGTTCACCGCCCTGGAAATTCCGGCCCCCGTCGCAGCAGCGCTTGCCGGAATGCGTGGTGGGCTTCCCGGTGCCCACTGGGTCGATCCGGAGAACTATCACATCACGCTGTGCTTCATCGGCGATGTCGACGGCCGCAGCGCCGACGAGATTGTGTCCACGCTTTCGAGTGTACGCCGCGCGCCGCTTGAGGTGACCATCGATGACCTGGCGGTTTTCGGCGGCGGCGGCAGACCGCGGGCGGTGATCGCCGGGGTGGGCGAGACCCGGGCACTTCTGGAGCTGCAGGCCGAACAGGAGCGCCGTCTGCGCCGTCTTGATGTTGAACTGGAGGACCGGAATTATTTCCCGCATGTGACGCTGGCGCGGGTGCGTCAGGTGCCGGGCCGGGATCTCGCCACCTATCTCTCTCTGCACAGCGGCTTTCCGGCTCTTTCCTTCACCGCATCGCGTTTTGTGCTGTTTTCGTCCCGGGCCTCGACCGGTGGCGGGCCCTATGTGGTCGAGGCCGCCTATGAACTGGAGCGACATTGAGGTCGGATCGTTCGGGATCTTTCGGGGACTGTCCGATATTTTCGGGGCAGGTTTTTTTTGCGGAAACAGGGGCCGCCGGGAAAATCAGGGCGGGCAAAGCAGAACTCCGCACCCCCGCGGTGCGCAAAAGCCGGATTCCTGTGCCGGCCGTTGCCTTGCGCAAGCCAGACCCGCAAGCCAGACCCGCAAGCCAGACCCGCAAGCCAGACCCGCAAGCCAGACCCGTCAGTGTGCGCGCAGGTCCGCGATCCTTGTGGAAAGTCTGCGGCGAAGGCGGCGCGTCAGGGTGGCAGGGGGTGGCAAGGCCTATATTTACAAGCGCGGGCCAGGTCGTCTATGCCCGACGTCGCCTTCTGCCGTGCTGTTCTTTCGAGGTTTGAGGAAAGCCATGCTCGCGATTGTCAATTCCTCCTTCCGCGACCAGTATCAGGCGCTGGTGTCGAGCGGAGAAATCGAGCCCGACCGCGCCCAGGCGGAGGTTGCGGAGGCCTATGTGGCCCTGGAGAGCCGGCTCGCTGATTACAAACCGGGGCGCCGTTCCGGCCTGTTCGGGCGGCTGTTCGCGGAGCGGCGCGAAAAGCCGCCGCACGGGCTTTATGTCCATGGCGACGTCGGCCGCGGCAAGACCATGCTGATGGATCTGTTTTTCGACCACAGCGATGTGGCGCGCAAGCAGCGGGTGCATTTTCATGAATTCATGGCCGACGCCCATGAGCGTATCTTCGGCTACCGCCAGGACATCGCCCGTGGCGCGATCCCCGACAGCGATGTCATCGCCCTGACCGCAAACGCGATTTTTCAGGAAAGCTGGCTGCTGTGCTTTGACGAGTTCCACGTTACCGATATCGCCGATGCGATGATTCTGGGCCGTCTGTTCGCCCGTCTGTTTGAACTCGGCGCGGTGGTGGTGGCGACTTCCAATGTGGCGCCTGACGATCTCTATAAAGGCGGGCTCAACCGGGCGCTGTTTCTGCCCTTTATCAGGCAGATCCGCGCCCATATGGAAGTAAGGGTGCTGGACGCGCGGGTCGATTTCCGGCTTGAGAAGCTCCACGGGGTCAAAATGTGGCTGGTGGGCACCGACGCCGCAGCCGATCACGCCCTCGACCAGGCCTGGGGGCTGATGACCGGGCACGTCCCACCGGCTGCGCGCGACATCCCGATCAAGGGCCGGATCCTCCATGTGCCGTGTTCGGCCCATGGCGTGGCACGCTTCTCATTCGCCGATCTGTGCGACAAGCCACTGGGGGCGGGCGACTATCTGCGGCTGGCCCATGAATATCACACCATTCTGATCGACCACATCCCGGTGATGAATTTTGACGCGCGCAATGCCGCCAAACGCTTCATCACCCTGATCGACACCCTCTACGACAATGCGGTGAAGCTGATGGCCTCGGCCGAGGCCGATCCGGTTGCGCTCTATGTCGCCACCGACGGCATCGAGGCCAATGAATTCAAGCGCACGTCCTCGCGCCTGATCGAGATGAGTTCGCAATCCTATCTGGCGCTGCCTCACGGGCGGGCGGATTCCTGCGCCTCGGGCTCGACGCAGGGGCTGGTGGAGACCTGAATTGGCGACTTGAACCAGCGCCTGAGAAGCGATAACTCACGGACGCTTTATCTCCCTCGTAAATTCCGGACGTGAAGAACAAGGACAGGTTTCCCATGGCGCGCGACAAAATTGCTTTGATCGGTTCTGGTCAGATCGGCGGCACACTGGCTCACCTCATCGGGCTCAAGGAACTGGGTGATGTGGTGATGTTCGACATCGCCGAGGGCATCCCCCAGGGCAAGGCTCTGGACATTGCCCAGTCGTCCCCGGTTGATGGTTTTGATGCCGCCTATGCCGGCACCAATGGCTATGACGCGCTCGACAACGCCAAAGTCTGCATCGTCACCGCCGGCGTGCCGCGCAAGCCGGGTATGAGCCGCGACGACCTGCTCTCCATCAACCTCAAGGTGATGGAACAGGTCGGTGCGGGGATCAAGAAATACGCCCCCGATGCCTTCGTGGTCTGCATCACCAATCCGCTGGATGCCATGGTCTGGGCGCTGCAGAAGGCCTCTGGTCTGCCCCATAACAAGGTGGTGGGAATGGCCGGCGTGCTCGATTCGGCGCGGTTCCGCTATTTTCTGGCCAGCGAGTTCAAGGTCTCGGTCGAAGACGTCACCGCCTTCGTGCTCGGCGGTCATGGCGACACCATGGTGCCGCTGGCGCGTTATTCCACAGTGGCCGGGATTCCGCTGCCCGATCTGGTCAAGATGGGCTGGACCACCCAGGCCCGGCTGGACGCCATTATCGACCGCACCCGCAACGGTGGCGCCGAGATTGTCAACCTGCTCAAGACCGGCTCGGCTTTCTATGCCCCGGCGGCTTCGGCGATTGCGATGGCCGAGAGCTATCTCCGGGACAAGAAGCGCGTGATGCCCTGCGCCGCCTATCTCAACGGCGAATATGGCGTGAAGGATATGTATGTCGGGGTACCGGTGATCATCGGTTCGGGCGGGGTCGAGCGCGTCGTCGAGATCGAACTGGCTGGTGCCGACCGCGAGGCTTTCGACAAGTCGGTGGGCGCGGTGCAGGGGCTGGTCGATGCCTGCAGAAAGATCGCCCCCGACCTGCTCGGCCGCTGAGAGATGAAGGGCCGGGTGTGGCCGGACGCCACGCCCGGCCCCTGTCTTGTGCGAGGTCCGTCTTTTTTGCGGTTTTCACCCACGGTCCATTTCGCAAAAGCGACGGACGGCCCCCTTTTTGACGTTGTCGAGGCCCAGCCACCTTTCATGAGGGAGGTGATTTGTGGCAAAGGGGTGACTATCCCGGTTGGAGAGGCGCAATTTTTTGCTGGATTTCCAGCCGTCCCTGTCTGACCAGGGCAGCTGCCTTTTTTGAAAACGGTCCGCGCGGGGTGCGCAGGGGTTGAGCGCAGGGCGCGGCTGGTTTTTGTGAATATCCCGGCCCCTTCGAGAGGGGAAGGGCCCCGTTCAAGAGGGGAAATCGCGTCAGGAGGAGCGAACAGATGAATATCCATGAATATCAGGCCAAGGCGCTGCTGGGTGGGTTCGGGGTGCCGATCTCCAAAGGCGTGGCGGTCTTGCACGCCAATGAGGCAGAGGCGGCGGCGCGTGCGCTGCCCGGTCCGATCTGGGTGGTGAAGAGCCAGATTCATGCCGGCGGGCGCGGCAAGGGCAAATTCAGGGAAGCGAGCGCCGGCGACAAGGGCGGTGTGCGCATTGCCAAATCGGTGGCCGAAGTCACCCGCTTCGCCGGCGAGATGCTGGGCGCTACCCTGGTGACGGAGCAGACCGGGCCGTCCGGCAAACAGGTCAACCGTCTCTACATTGAGGACGGCTCCGCCATCGACAAGGAATTCTACCTCTCGATTCTGGTCGACCGCGAGACCTCGCGGGTGTCCTTCGTGGTGTCGACCGAGGGCGGCGTCAATATCGAGGAGGTCGCCCATGATTCCCCGGAGAAGATCGTGTCCTTCCCGGTCGATCCGGCCACCGGCATCATGCCCCATCACGGCCGCACCGTCGCCAGGGCGCTCCATCTTTCCGGCGATCTCGCCCGACAGGCCGAAACGCTCACCCGGCAGCTCTATGAAGCCTTCGTTGCCAAGGACATGGCGATGCTGGAGATCAATCCGCTGGTGGTGACAAAAGACGGTCAGCTCCGCGTCCTCGACGCCAAGGTATCTTTCGACGACAACGCCCTGTTCCGCCATCCCGATGTGGTGAGCCTGCGCGATGAGACCGAAGAGGACGCCAAGGAAATCGAGGCCTCGAAATACGATCTCAGCTATGTCGCGCTGGATGGCGATATCGGCTGCATGGTCAACGGAGCGGGTCTGGCTATGGCGACGATGGACATCATCAAGCTCTATGGCATGGAACCGGCGAATTTTCTCGATGTCGGCGGTGGCGCCAGCAAGGAGAAGGTGACTGCGGCGTTCAAGATCATCACCGCCGATCCCAATGTGAAGGGGATTCTGATCAACATCTTCGGCGGCATCATGAAATGCGACGTCATCGCCGAGGGCGTCACCACCGCAGTGCGCGAGGTCGGCCTCAGTGTTCCGCTGGTGGTGCGCCTGGAGGGCACCAATGTCGAACAGGGCAAGAAGATCATCCGCGAATCCGGTCTCAATGTGCTGCCTGCCGATGATCTCGACGATGCCGCGCAGAAGATCGTGAAGGCCGTCAGGGGAAACTAGGGCGCTATCCAGAAGAGATGCGCGAAATCACACCGCTCGGGTTGATTTCGCCGCTCTGTCCACTCTCGTCCATCTCCCGCTATTTCCGCGAAAGCAGATCTCCATGTCGATTCTGATCAACAAAGCTACCAGGCTCATCTGCCAGGGGTTCACTGGCAAGAACGGGACTTTCCACTCCGAAGCCGCCATCGCCTATGGCACAAAGATGGTCGGCGGTACCTCGCCCGGCAAAGGCGGTTCCACCCATCTCGGACTGCCGGTCTTTGACACCGTGGCCGAGGCCCGCGCCGCCACCGGGGCCGACGCCTCGGTGATCTATGTGCCCCCGCCGGGGGCCGCAGACGCCATCTGTGAGGCCATCGACGCCGAAATCGAACTCATCGTGTGCATCACCGAAGGCATCCCGGTGGCCGACATGGTGCGGGTCAAGCGCTCGCTTGCGGGTTCGAAATCGCGCCTGATCGGGCCGAACTGTCCCGGGGTGATGACCGCAGGCGAATGCAAGATCGGCATCATGCCGGCCAATATCTTCCTGCCCGGCAATGTCGGCATCGTCTCGCGCTCGGGCACGCTGACCTATGAGGCGGTGTTCCAGACCACAAAGGCGGGCCTTGGCCAGTCCACTGCGGTGGGCATCGGCGGTGATCCGGTCAAAGGCACCGAATTCATCGACATGCTGGAGATGTTCCTTGCCGATCCCAAGACCGAGTCGATCATCATGATCGGTGAGATCGGCGGCACCGCCGAGGAGGATGCCGCCCAGTTCCTGAAAGACGAGGCGAGACGCGGGCGGTCGAAACCGACCGTCGGCTTCATCGCCGGCGTCACCGCTCCGGCGGGCCGCCGCATGGGTCATGCCGGGGCCATCATTTCGGGGGGCAAGGGCGATGCCGCGTCCAAGACCGCGGCGATGGAGGCCGCCAGCGTCGTGGTCTCGCCGTCGCCGGCCCGCCTTGGCCGCACTCTTGCGGAGATCCTCAGGCGCTGACCAAAGCCTGAGGCGAGCCTCTGGGCCAGGGTCAGCAAAGCGAGGTCAGGTGAGGCGCCAGGCTGTGTGCTCTGGCGCCTCACACTATCGTTCTGGCGGGCGGCCCGGGCAGGATGGCCTGGCTCTTCGCGCCCAGAAGAGCGAAGCGGTCCGGAAGGAAGGAATTGGTTCGCGTCCAGGCGCTGCCGCGACCGGGCCCCACGGCCAGGGTGAACCACAACTCCATCCGCCGCCGCTGGCATCTTCCGTGTTGCCGCCAAGGTTCCCGGCCAACACAGCCGGGCTCTTTCACCGGCGATGCGATGTGGCATCGGTGGCGCTCGGGGATGCCCGGCGGCCTGGAAATCATTTCGTTGTTTCTACCCACGTTCCATTTCTGGACCGACTGAACGGTGTCCCTTCTTGACGTTTTCGAGGCCCAGCCTCCATTCCTGATGGCGTTGATTTTTCTGGATTTCAAGCCCCCCTCGTTCGACCTCGGCAGTTACATTTCGCTGACACAACGATCTGCCGGGTGGGCGGCGCCAGCGCCTGGATCCGGAGATCCTCCCTGAAAAAATGCATCGCGCAGGCAGCGCAATCTGCGACCACGGCGTGCGAACAGGAGCGGAACCCCTGCCGGGTGCAGCGGGAATGTCGACCGATGGTCCCGGGCGGGTGACACCCCGCGGATCCGGGAGGCGAAATCGCCCCGACCAGTGGCCTTCAGACAGATCTCCTCATGCAGCGGCACGCGCTCCCCGCCGCCTGGGCCCGCAGCCGGTTGCGGGCATCGCGACCCGCGCAACATCATGGCCCTGCGCGATCAGGCTGAGTTTCTCAAGGTCATTCGGCGGCGGCGTGTTGCGCTGCAGCGGCGACGGGCCGAGCTGCAGCACGCTGTGCGCCTTCCCCAACCGCGAAGGACCGGCGCTTGCGCAATCTGGCGTTGTCGGGATGCGAAAGGGGAGGTGGAAACGATGTTTTCGGGCGAAGTTTTGCGGCAGATAGGTTACAGGAGAGGAGTGGAGCCGTTCCGGCAAAGATCGGCGCCAGCCCGCGGCTATTTTCAAAATCGCCAGGAAATTCAATATGTCCCGCCAAGACGTGAATGCAGCTTTCACTCTGTCGTCATTTCTGCAGGGCGCCAACGCTGCCTATATTGACGACATCTATGCCTGTTACGAGAACAATCCGGATTCGCTGGATCCAGAGTGGCGGGAATTTTTCCGCAATCTGAGAGACCCGCCGACGGATGTGCACAAAAACGCCAGCGGGCCCAGCTGGGAGCGCAGCAACTGGCCGATGACGCTGCGTGACGATCTGACGGCCGCGCTCGACGGCAACTGGGTCGAGGTCGAGCGCGCGGTGTCGGTACGCATCGCCAGGACCGAAAGCGATCTGACCTCGGCCGATCTCCTGCAGGCGACAAGGGATTCGGTGCGTGCCCTGATGCTGATCCGCGCCTACCGCATGCGCGGCCATTTTCATGCCCAGCTCGATCCTCTCGCCATTGAACCGCCGCAGAGCCATGAGGAACTCGATCCGCGTTCCTACGGCTTCAGCGAGGCCGACATGGATCGCCGGATCTTCCTCGATCATGTGCTTGGACTTGAATACGGCACCTTGCGGGAAATCGTCGACATCTGCGAGCGCACCTATTGTCAGACGCTCGGCATCGAATTCATGCACATCACCAATCCGGCGCAGAAAGCCTGGCTCCAGGAGCGCATCGAGGGTCCGCACAAGGAGATCAGCTTCACCCGCGAGGGTCGCCGTGCCATCCTGATGAAGCTGATTGAGGCCGAAGGCTTCGAGAAGTTCTGTGACGTCAAGTTCACCGGCACCAAGCGTTTCGGACTCGACGGAGCGGAAGCGCTGATCCCCGCCCTGGAACAGATCATCAAGCGCGGCGGCAATCTCGGCGTCAAGGAAGTCGTGCTCGGCATGCCGCATCGCGGACGTCTCAACGTCCTCACCCAGGTGATGGCCAAGTCGCACCGCGCGCTGTTCCACGAGTTCAAGGGCGGCTCGGCCAATCCCGAGGATGTCGAGGGCTCGGGCGATGTCAAATATCATCTCGGCGCCTCCTCCGACCGCGAGTTCGACCACCACCGCGTCCATCTGTCGCTGACCGCCAATCCCTCGCATCTGGAGATTGTGGGCCCGGTCGTGCTCGGCAAGGTGCGCGCCAAGCAGGATCAGCACGGCGACCCGCCCGACCAGCGCGTCTCGGTGCTGCCGCTCCTGCTCCATGGCGATGCCGCCTTTGCCGGTCAGGGCGTGGTCGGCGAATGTTTTGCGCTGTCCGATCTCAAGGGCTACCGCACCGGGGGCTCGATCCATTTCATCGTCAACAACCAGATCGGCTTCACCACCTATCCGCGCTATTCGCGCTCTTCGCCCTATCCTTCCGATGTCGCCAAGATGATCGATGCCCCGATCTTCCACGTCAATGGCGACGATCCCGAGGCCGTGGTGTTCGCGGCCAAGGTGGCGACCGAGTTCCGGCAGAAATTCCACAAACCTGTGGTCATCGACATGTTCTGCTATCGCCGCTTCGGACATAACGAGGGCGATGAGCCGGCCTTCACCCAGCCGGTGATGTACAAACAGATCGCCTCGCACCCGACCACGGTGACGATCTATGGCAAGCGCCTGGTCGCCGAAGGTCTGATCACCGAGGGCGAGATCGAGAAGGCGAGGGCGGACTGGCGGGCGCGGCTGGATGCCGAGTTCGAGGCCGGGACCACCTTCAAGCCCAACAAGGCGGACTGGCTCGACGGCAAATGGGCCGGCTTCAAGATCGCCGACCAGGAGGAGGATGCCCGGCGCGGCGTCACCGGCGTGGATCCGGAGATCCTGAAAGAGATCGGGCGTCGGATCACGGAGGTGCCGGACAGTTTCCGCATTCACCGCACCATCCGCCGCTTCCTCGACAATCGCGCCCGCGCCATCGATTCCGGCACCGGCATCGACTGGGCCACCGGCGAAGCGCTGGCCTTCTGTTCGCTTCTGCAGGAAGGCTACAAGGTCCGCCTCTCGGGCCAGGACTCCGAACGCGGCACCTTCTCCCAGCGTCATTCGGTGCTGATCGATCAGGAGGACGAGAGCCGCTATACCCCGTATAATCATCTCGGCGGTCCGCAGGGCCACTACGAGGTGATCAATTCGGCGCTGTCGGAAGAGGCCGTGCTCGGCTTCGAGTATGGCTATTCGCTGGCCGAGCCCAATGCGCTGGTGATGTGGGAGGCGCAGTTCGGCGACTTCGCCAATGGTGCCCAGGTGGTGTTCGATCAGTTCATCTCCGCGGGCGAACGCAAATGGCTGCGCATGTCGGGTCTGGTGTGCCTGTTGCCGCATGGCTATGAGGGACAGGGCCCGGAACATTCCTCGGCACGACTGGAGCGCTATCTGCAGCAATGTGCCGAAGACAATATGCAGGTGGTCTACCCCACCACGCCGGCGAATTATTTCCATGCGCTGCGGCGCCAGCTGCATCGCGAGTTCCGCAAGCCGATCATCATGATGACGCCGAAGTCGCTGCTGCGCCATAAGCGGGCGGTCTCAAGGCTCGAGGAAATGGGCACCGGCACCACGTTCCACCGCATCCTTTATGATGACGCCCAGATGCTGGCCGACGCGTCGATCAAGCTGGTGGCGGATGACCGGATCCGCCGTGTCATCCTGTGCACCGGCAAGGTCTATTACGATCTCTATGAGGAGCGCGAGAGGCGCGGCATCGACGATGTCTACCTGTTGCGCATCGAGCAGCTCTATCCGGTGCCGCTCAAGGCCTTGCTGAACGAATTGCTGCGCTTCAAAAATGCCGAGGTGGTGTGGTGTCAGGAGGAGCCACGCAACATGGGCGCCTGGAACTTCATCGAGCCCTATCTCGAATGGGTGCTCAACCAGGCGAGAGGGGGCAATCTGCGGCCGCGTTATGTCGGACGCCCCGCGTCGGCGGCAACCGCGACCGGGTTGATGTCGAAACATCTGGCGCAGCTGAAAGCCCTGCTCGACGATGCGCTCAACCAGTGAGGTGACGTCCCCCGCGCACGAGGGGCTTTCGGCCCTTGAACCGCGCGCGAGGGAATCGGGATTTTGCCGCCCTTTGGTGGGTGAGAAACAGCCAAATTCGAGGATGAGACCATGACTGAGATTCGGGTGCCGACACTCGGCGAATCCGTGACAGAAGCGACGATCGGTCGCTGGTTCAAAAAGACCGGTGATCTTGTAGCCGTTGATGAGCCCCTGGTGGAACTCGAAACCGACAAGGTCACCATCGAAGTGCCGGCACCTGCGGCCGGCACCCTGGTCGAGATCGTGGCGGGGGAGGGCACCACGGTTGCGGTTGGTGCGCTGCTCGGCCAGATCAAGGAAGGGGCGGGAGCGAAGGCACCCGCTGCCGGAAAGGCACCGGCCAAGGCGGCAGCAGCGGCCCCTGCCGCAGCGCCGGTGGCACCGGCGAAGGCCGCACCGGCGGCGCCATCGCGGCCTGCGGCTTCCGAAGGCGCACTGGCACCCTCGGTGCGCAAGCTTGCCGCCGAAGCCGGCGTGGATGCAGGCAGCGTTGCCGGTTCCGGCAAGGACGGGCGGGTGACCAAGGCCGACATGATCGCTGCCATCGAGCGCGGCGCGTCTCCGCTTCCGGTCGCTGTTCCGGCCGCTGCGGCCGCTGCAGCGCCAACCGACGCCTCGCGCGAAGAGCGGGTCAAAATGACGCGGCTGCGTCAGACCATCGCGCGGCGCCTCAAGGACGTGCAGAACACCGCGGCGATGCTGACGACCTTCAACGAGGTCGATATGACCAACGTGATGGCGCTGCGCTCCAGGTACAAGGACGCCTTCGAGCGCAAGCACGGAGCCAAGCTCGGGTTCATGGGCTTCTTCGTCAAGGCCTGTGTGCAGGGCCTGCGCGAGATCCCGGCGGTGAATGCCGAGATCGACGGCACCGATCTGGTCTACAAGAACTACTACCATATCGGCGTGGCGGTCGGCACCGATCGCGGCCTCGTGGTGCCGGTGGTGCGCGACTGTGACCAGAAGTCGATTTCCGACATTGAGAAGGCGATTGCCGATTTCGGCAAGCGCGCCCGCGACGGCCAGCTCAAGATCGAGGAAATGCAGGGCGGCACTTTCACCATCACCAATGGCGGCATCTATGGCTCGCTGATGTCGACCCCGATTCTGAACGCGCCGCAGTCGGGCATTCTCGGCATGCACAAGATCCAGGAACGCCCGGTTGCGGAGAATGGAAAAATCGAGATCCGGCCGATGATGTATCTGGCGCTGTCCTATGATCATCGCGTCATCGACGGCAAGGAGGCGGTGACCTTCCTGGTCCGGGTCAAGGAGAGTCTGGAAAGCCCGGCGCGGCTGGTGCTTGATCTGTAGTGATTTCAAACAATCAGGATATCCATTATGGCAAATTATGACCTCGTCATCATTGGTGCCGGACCTGGCGGTTATGTGTGCGCGGTGCGTGCAGCCCAGCTCGGCATGAAAGTCGCCATCGTCGAGAAAAACCGCAGCCTTGGCGGCACCTGCCTCAATGTCGGCTGCATGCCGTCGAAGGCGCTGCTGCATGCCTCCGAAATGTTCGAGGAGGCCGGCCACGGTTTGGGCAAAATGGGGATCGCTTTGGCCCCACCGAAGCTCGAGCTGGCGAAGATGATGGAGTTCAAGCAGCAGGGCATCGATGGCAACGTCAAGGGCATCGATTATCTGATGAAGAAGAACAAGATCGATGTCGTCAAAGGCCGCGCCCGGATCCTCAAGGCCGGGCAGGTCGAGGTCACGGCGGACGGCACAAGGGAACTGCTGGACTGCAGGAATATCGTGCTTGCCACCGGTTCGGCGGTGGCACCGCTCAAGGGCATCACGATTGATGAGAAGCGTGTGGTGTCCTCGACCGGGGCGCTTTCGCTCGGCAAGGTGCCGGGAAAGCTGGTGGTGGTCGGGGCCGGCGTGATCGGGCTCGAACTGGGCTCGGTGTGGCGCCGGCTGGGAGCCGAGGTGGTGGTGGTCGAGTTCCTCGATCGCATCCTGCCCGGCATGGACAGCGAGATCGCCCGCCAGTTCCAGCGCATCCTGGAAAAGCAGGGCATGACGTTCAGGCTGGCATCGAAAGTGGTGAGCGTCGAGGAGGCGGGAGCCGCTCTCAAGGTCAGGGTCGAGCCGGCGGCCGGCGGCGCGGGTGCCGTGCTCGATGCCGACGTGGTTCTGGTTGCCATCGGCCGCATTCCCTATACCGAAGGTCTCGGTCTTGCCGAGGCCGGTGTGGCGATCGATGAGCGCGGACGGGTGGTCACCGACGCGCATTTTGCCACCAGCGTCAAGGGCATCTATGCCATCGGCGACGTGGTGGCGGGACCGATGCTGGCGCACAAGGCCGAGGATGAAGGGGTTGCGGTCGCCGAAATCCTCGCCGGTCAGGCCGGTCATGTGAACTACGACGTCATTCCCGGCGTGGTCTACACCCAGCCCGAGGTCGCCTGCGTCGGCAAGAGCGAAGACGACGTCAAGGCCGCCGGCATCGCCTATGTGGTGGGAAAATTTCCCTTCACCGCGAATGGCCGTTCCAAGGTCAATCAGACCACCGACGGTCTGGTCAAAGTGGTGGCGGATGCCGCCACCGACCGTGTGCTCGGGGTTCATATCATCGGCCGTGAGGCCGGCGAGATGATCCATGAGGCGGTGGTGCTGATGGAGTTCGGCGGCAGTGCCGAGGATCTGGCGCGCAGCTGTCACGCCCATCCAACGCGATCGGAAGCGATCAAGGAGGCGGCGCTGACGGTTGCAAAGCGTGCCATCCATATGTGACACTCCTTCCAGCTCCTTGAAGGGAGGGTCCTCTGTCCTTCCCTTCAAGGAAGACCTGCTGCCCTCAATGCCGATTCTTAACGGATAGGCATGGAGGGCATCGGAGCCCGCGCCAGGCCCGCAGAGACAAATCGGCCCGTTGCCTTGAAAAGGGCGTGGCCGGGTGTTCGTGGCCACTCCTTATCCGGACGGGGCCTGAGGATTCCTGGACGGGGCCCTGGTTTCCCAAGCGGGACCGTGTTTTGCGCGGGCGATCTTGTCCAGGAGAGCCATGCCCGGTGTCTGGCGGGCAAGCGCAGGTGGACGCGCGGGGTGGTGCCCGAAGTTTTCTCGGTGGCACCATCCGCAGCATCGCCGACGAATGGATGAAAAAGGGCCGCGTCAGCCGCAGGGGCGGAGGTGACGGAGGTTCGAGGCGCGACGAACGCACGATCCGGGCCGAACGCCCGATCGCGGAACACGAGGACTTCGGAGACGGTGGTGCGGGCGCCCGGGGGATTGAGAGCCGCATTGATCTGCCGCGGATTTCTCGCCTGCTTGACGATGACGAACTGGCACTTGAGATCATGAACGCGATGATGGAGGGGCTGCAGGCCCGGGAAATCAAGACCGCCTGTGGCATCGGCGACACCGACTATGAGTCGAAGCGAACCAAGATCCGTCGACGCCTGCACGGCTCCACGGAAGCGGAAGGGCTGGGAGAATGACCCCCGAAAAGCGCGCATTGGCCAATCTGGCGCAGGGCCTCGAGCTGCCGCTTGAGACGGTGGAAGACGCTGCAATGGAGCCTCTGACCGAGGAGCTGAGTGAGGCGGAGATTGCGAGTCTCAGCCTCGAGTTCGACAGTTACGCCGATCCGGTTCTGGCGTGCTATCTGACGGTACCGAGCCCTGAACAGGTCTCGGCGCTGCAGCGCTATGTTGCAGGGGGGCGCGCAGCCTTAAGCAGCGAGATCCGGGCGCTGCTCAAGACCAGTGCCGGGTTCCGGGCCACGCTGGCGCGGATGATGGAGGAGATCATTGGCGGTGCCGCCAGCCTGGCGCTGGCTCCGGTCGCCGCGGCGAGCGACGGCGATCTTGAGCAGCGGCGTTTTGCCGGCGGCATGGTGACGATGGCGCCGGCGGAGGGCCATCCGGGACAGCTCTATGTTGTTGTCGATTTTGATGCTCCGGGACCGGGAGTGCGATACGCCATTCTGCAGGCCGAGGATGCCAGCGATGTCGCCACCCTGCCCCTGGAGGAGCGCTTCGATGACGGGGTGATGCAGGTTTTGGTGGATCTTGAGAATCCGGAAGTTGCGTGCTTTGTGAGGCTGTTCCGGAGCGCAACCAGCCAGGGCGCATTGTCGCAATGAATTCCTCCTCCCGAGTGTGGGCGTATGGTCCTGCCTCTGTTCTGCGGGAAGAGGAGACAGGACCGTCCACCACGGCCGGCTCTTTTGCAGGAACCGCGGCAGCGCTTTCGTGGCGAATTCTGTATTCTGTACGTCGCAATCTCTGAGCGTTTCCTGTGACCAACGAGCAGTCGAGCAAGGTTCGCGTCCTGGTCGGGACCACCGAAGGTCCGGTCGATCTCCTTTCCCTGGTGCAGGAGAAGCCGGTGGTGCGGCGCTCCGATGTTTATATCGGAACCGGCACCGAGCGGGCGGGCATCGGACGCAGCTACCATGAGTTTGTGTCGGCGAAGACCGGCGTGGTCGAGCGCCTGTTCGGAAGGGGCGTGTATCGCATCGACGTCTCCCGGCGCATTGATGCCGGCTCAAGCTGGCAGCTCGGGTTCTTTGTCGCGCACGCCATCAAGGCGGCAGGCCGTTTTCCGGGCAGAGATGGCGATGGCCACGACAGCGTGGTCTGGGCCAGCGGGACGGTGCGTCGCGAGGACCTCCTGGTTGGCGGGATCGGCTATCTCGCCAGGAAGCTGACGCTGTCGCTGCAGCGCCTGTCCGCGGAGGTGCAAAGCGGCAGGCGCGTCGTGGTTGCCTATCCCGCGGCCAATGCCACGGAAGTCGATGCCGAACTGCGCCGCTCGATCGAGGCCACGGGTGCCACCATCGTCGAGGTCGAAAACGTCCGGGCGCTGCTGCGGGCGCTGGAGCTGCCGCCGATCCCGCTGGATGTCAGCGCCGCCGACAAGGTCTGGAGCGGAACCCCGTTTCGCAATCTCGAGCCGTTTGAAGGCGCGCATCGGGATATCTTTTTCGGTCGCGGCCGTGCCCGCGAGGAGGCTCTGGAGCGTCTGTGGCGTGCGGCGGCGCGCGATTTTGCCGTGCTTCTGGTCCATGGGCGAAGCGGGGCCGGCAAGTCATCGCTGGTCCGGGCGGGCCTGATCGGGGATATCAAGTCCCAGACCTCGGCGGCGGAGGTCTGGCTCGAACTGATCATCACGCCGCAGCGATCGGCCCAGCCACCGCTGTGCACGCTGGTGGATGGCCTCATGGCCGAGCTGCGGATGCCCGCGGCCATCACCGCGGCTTCCCTGCTGGAGGACATCCGAAGCCGCAACCCGCTGGCAATCGAGGTCCTTGTCGGTGCCATCGCGGCGGCAGGCGGCGGCAGGCAGTGCAAGCTCATTCTTGTGGTCGACCAGCTGGAGGAAATACTGGTCTGGGCGCGTGAGCAGGGCGATGCGGAGGCGACCCGCGACCGCGAGGCTTTCGGCGAACTCATCGTCGCCCTGAGCCGGACCGGCGCGGTGTGGACGATTGCGACGCTGCGCTCCGACATGCTTGCAGCACTCGAAGACAGCGTCACGCTGTCCCGGCTGGCGCAGGACGACAACATGTATCGTCTCGAGCGGCCGAGCCGGATGGAGTTCCGGGAAATCATCCAGCGGCCGCTTGCGGTTGCGCGGCTGGCGCTGGAGGGCAGCGACGCTTCCGGTCTGCCGTTTGCGGATGTGCTGATCGACAAGGCGTCGGCGTCTCCCGACAGCCTGCCGCTGCTGCAATTCGTGCTGTCGCGCCTGTTCGAACTCGAGGGTCGCAGCCACCTGCTGACCTACGCCATGTATGAGCGTCTCGGGGGCCTTGAGGGAGCGATCAGCCGGCTGGCCGAAGACACCATCCAGGCACTGGCCGGCGACGGTGTCTCCACCACCGCGATGGATCAGGTCATCCTCAACCTCGCCCGTTATGACCGTGAGCTTGCGACCATATCGGCGCGGTGGGCGAGCCTGCCGCATGACTCGACGCTGCGGGACCAGTCGCGGATTCTCGAAGCTCTGGCCCGGGCGCGCCTGCTGGTGCTTGATGAGGGCGGCCGCGCCCGGGTTGCCCACGAGGCGGTGCTGACGCACTGGCCTCGGGCCAGGACCCTGTTCGAGAGCGCCGCACGGGATCTTGATCTGCGCGACGTGATCGAGGCCGACGCCGAAGCCTGGGAAAAGCAGGGCTGTGATGCGGCGATCCTGATCCAGCCGGGGCGTCGCCTCAGCGAAGCGGCGGATCTCGCCAGCGCCAACCGCGTCCTGCTTTCCGAAGTCAGCCGTCGTTATGTTGAGGCCTCGCTGGCGGCGGCCCGGAGATTGGCGGAAGCAGAGAATCTGCGGCTGCAGGCGGAGGCCCGGAAAGAACGCAGCTGGCGCCGCCGAGCGGTGGCGGCAGGCGTGGTGCTGGCTCTCTTTGCGGCGCTGGCGGCCTGGTTCGCTACTGACGCCCGTGAGCAGGCCCGCATCGCCCGGGCGCAGACCAAAGTGGCGAACGAGAAGAGCGAAGAGGCGAGCCGATCCGCCGCGTTAGCAAGAGCACAGGAGCAGCGCGCGCTGGCCGCCGCCGAAGAAGCGCGGAACTTTGCCAGCGAAGCCGCGCTGCGTGAGGCGGCGGCGCGATCCCTGGTCGAGATCACGTCGGCGCCGCAGGTCGCGCTCGCCAACGCCATCGGGGCGCTGAAGACCAATCTGGAATCCGGCAAACCGCTGCTCGGCGAAGTCTATTTTGCCGCAGCGAAGACGCTGGATGCGGCGCGCGACGACCGGCGTCTCACCGTCGCGCGTCCCTGGCTTACAGGGATACGAGCGCTGGCTCCGAGCCCCGATGGCAAGCGCATCCTGGTCGCCACCGCCGTCGCCATTCATCTCCTTGATCTCGAAGGACGTCAGCAGTTTGCTCCGATCGGGGATGACGCCGACATCGTCGTTGATGCCAGAGCGGTGGCCTGGCAGCCATCGGGAGAACATTTCATCGTGGCGCAGGAACCGGCGCAGGGCCTGCGCCTCTACCGGGCGGATGGCACCCTTCTGCGCACACTGGTCACAGGCGACGAGCAGGTGACGGCCTGCGTCTTCGTCGACAAGGAACGCGTCGCCGCGGTGACGAGCGCGGGCAGGCTGGTGGTGGTCTCGATCGGCGGCGACATTGTCGCGGAAAGGAGCGTGCCCGCGGCGCGCGCCATCGTCGCCATGGAGACGATGGGCAGGCTGCTGGTCGGTGCCGGGGACGTTGAGGAACACGACGGGCAATCCGATGACGGGGCTCACGTCGGTCGCGAAGCGGTGGCGGTGCCAGACACAGAAACGAGCAGGGAAGCCGGGCAGGAACCGGCCTTCGTGAAGCTGCCGGGAGCGCATTGTCTGGCGGGCCGGCCGACGCACGGTCAGGTGGCGGTGTGCGGCGCCCGGAGCGGTGTCGAACTCTGGCAATTTGTCGATGCCGCCAGGCTGAAACATGCGGCGACGATTGATGCCGGACCCGCCAGGATCAATGCCATCGCCTTCCATCCCTCCGGCCGTTTCTTTGCCGCAGCCGGTGAGGATGGCCTGGTCCGCCTGATTGCGACCGACAGTGGAGAGGCAATTGTGCCGCCGCTGCGTCGCGGAACGCAACTCTCCGCGGTCAGCGTCCTTGCCTTTGTCGATGACGCCAGACGACTGGTGAGCGATTGTGGCGAAGGTCTCTGCATGTGGGATGTTGCCGACCTCGGGCTGGAGGAAGTGCCCACGGGCGACGTGGTCGGCGTTGGCGCTGGCAAAGGCGGTTTCGTTGTCGGCGACAACGAGTTCAATGGCGGCTGGAGCCTCTCGGCGGTTGCAGGCGATGGTGTCCATCATGTCGTCACCTCCTCGCCGACCGGCGGTTTTGTCGCGCTGGCACAGGGGCGGAATTCCGACCGGGTGGCCTTCGTCACCTCAAAGGAGGCGAGATCCCTGGACCGCCAAGCGCAGGATGCCGCGTCGCAGGAAGTGGCGGTCTTTGACCTTGGGAGTGGTCGCGTGATCTGGCGCCAGGCAATCCCTTCCGGCGCCGCGGTCGGCCTCGCTTTTGCTCATGACAATAGCATGCTTGGCGTGGTCATAAGCCAGGAATCACAGGCCAATGGCAAGACAGATGCCAAAGCGGTCGCACAGCGCCGCTCAAAGGTCAGCTTCATGCTGTTCGACGCCGGTTCCGGAGCGAAACAGGCCGAACTCGTGCGCGACAACACGCCGGCCGTGCTTGACATCGTCGGCATGTCAGATCGCGCAAACCCGCCTTTCGTCACGCTCTCGGCCAATGGCGCTCTCGAAAGGTGGTCGGCGGATCTGCATGGTGCGGGGGCTCCAGCCGGAATTGCCGATGGCGGGGGTGAGCCGCAGCCGAGGTCGAAACTGGCGCTGTCGCCGGATGAAGGCTTTGTGCTTGCGTCGGTCGGTGCCAGTGTCGGCATGTTTGACAGCGCGCTGAACGCGCTGGCGCCGATCCGCAAGCTGGAGAAAGAGATCGACGCCATCGCTGTCGCGCCCGAAGGCCGGTTCTATGCGCTCATCGCCCGTACCGACAAGGCCCTGTCGACGGAGTCGAGAGTGTTGCGGCTCTATCAGCCCGACGGTCGCCTGCTTGCCGAAAAGCTGCTTTTTCAGGGGGGCTTTGGCGGGGTTGCGCTGCAATTCCAGGGACCGGAGGTCATCGTGCTGCAGAGTACCGGACGGGTGCGATGGCTGACGGATCCGAATTCTGTCCTGGAGAAAGGAGAGGGGCGGCTTTCCTTCTACGCGAAGATGCGCCAACAGCAGGACAGCGAGAAGAGTGGTGAGCAAGCCCTTGATGAGCACAGATATCGCGACGCGGCGTTGCTGTTTGCGAATGCCATCGAGATCGACCCGATCGGGTGCGATTAAAACCTCGGGGGACCTCATGCGGCCATTTTCGTCTCCCAGTACTGTGACCAGTCGTCATTGAACCGGCAGATCCTCAATGCAGCCATGAGTTCTGCATTCCTGACCAGCCA
>Ga0123357_10001495_pt1 | contig 24848 bp, 47 predicted proteins | sample TergutEmb28metaG_FD_89873 | JGI IMG/M metagenome (GOLD analysis project Ga0123357, IMG submission 89873) | Embiratermes neotenicus P4 segment gut microbial communities from Petit-Saut dam, French Guiana - Emb289 P4 | ecosystem: Host-associated > Arthropoda: Insects > Digestive system > Gut ...
ATCAATATCGGAGTGTGTGAACTGCGCTGACTTTTAGGAGTATTTGAGCCAATCGTTTCACCTACACTATCCAATAAATGCCATGTTATTTCTTTCCCACTTCTCGGTAGAACAAGTTTCATCTCTTTCTGAATTTCTTCATATTCCTTATAACTCGCATTTACCCACCCAACATATTTACCGTTTTCTCCAATACTGTCTTTCGGAACAAGCAACGGTTTAACAGGAAATCCCCCCTCTAAATTGATTTCCAAGTCGTATGTTGCCTTTTGTCCTTCCTTATTGACATATTCCCATCTGAACTTAAAAATAGGCTCAAATTCCAAAGAAAACTGCCTGATTTCAATTAAGATTTTCTTCCTGTCAGACGATAAAAGATTTTTCAAATACTCTTTACTTGGATTTCTCGTACTTCCGATACGAACCACAACATTCGCCATTATTTCATTCAACGAATCATTAAAATCAGTTCCTTTCTTCTGTTCTGTCAAAATCCTTTGTTCCCGCCCCGTCATTTCGTTTACTTCAACTTCAACTCCAGACGTTAAATTAAATGTATGCGTACTCATAATTTTCTCGCTTTTAATTAATAATACTTCGCAAATTTAAGTAAAAATACTTTAATACAAAATCATTCACCCGAATCAATAGCAAGATATTTAGAGGGTTCGCCTTTTAACTCATTTCCCTGTTCACCCTGACCAAGTTTTTTAAATGGCTGTAACAATACCTTTCCAATCTGTTTCATCGCCTTTACTGCCTTTTTATCTTCCCCAATGCTTGTAAATGGAGTGTACGTCTTATCCATAACAACCTCTCCATTTTTGTTTACAAAACGCATTTGATACTCTTTTACATTAAATTCAACCATATCAAATTTCGGGGATTTAACCCAATCTTCAAAATTACCTTTGAATCCTTTCTCTACCGCTTTCTCAAAAGCTGTTTCCACTCCCACCGGCAAATGATATTCTTTACTCTCTGTTTCTTCAGGCTCCTCTACACTATCAGTCTTTTCGACTACGCTCTGTTTTTTCTGTTTTGGAATATCAACAAAAATGCCTCTTGCCAGCAACTCTGCCCAAAACTGTCTCTTTTGCTTCTTCATATTATAATTATTTTAGCACTCAAAGATATTCAAACAGTCGGACATAACCTAATAAATTTAAAAAACAAAAGAATCTGCAACTTGAACTTCGCAAATTACAGATTCTTCCAAATCATAATCAACTATAACTTATCAACATCATCAACTGTCAATGTTACTGTTTCCAAAACGTTGTCTGAACCTGTACGAGTAAACTCATTCTGCGAAATACCGGAAATCCAACAGCCTTCTAAAATCCATCGACGAGCTGTTCTCTTTCCATCAGGATACATTTCTTTCACAACAACCATTTTCTTATAAACAGAAGACAACTGACCTCCACCCTTCTTCGTATCCTGTGCGCTCTTAAACCAATTCCACGTTTCATTCGACATTGCTGGTAACGGTTTCAACTGTGCAAAAGAAGCCGTTCCAATCGTAACTCTACCCGCAGTCTTTACATCCGAGTTCGCTCCACCATGAGCCGTAGCTTCAATAGTTGTTTCAGGAGGCGTAAACGTTTGAACCGCCCAACTATCAATTCCGCTTATTTCAAGAACAAAGTTAAATACTTTTGCAGGGTCTGCTATTTGTGGCATAATTTTATCCTCCTATTATTAAAGTGTTCCTAATTCTGCTGATTCTCCCAAAACGCTAAAAGACACGCCGCTTTTCGTTACGACAATGCCAAGCGCAACATATTTCATTGCTGTTTCCGGCTTGATAAACAAGCGAACAACATATTTACCTAAATCAATATCATCCGGCTTATTCACAACACAGTCGTCAATCGTATCTACATCCTGGTCTCCCTGCCACAGATAATCATACATACCGCGCCCTGTTACTACTGCATCCAAAAATGGTTTTACATTTCTATATATTGCAGCCCAAGTTGTTGGGTCATTCGGTTCAAAAAGCTCCGTTTCTATAAAAGCCGGCAAATTCCGAATCAGATAGATAACCAATTCTGCAACATTCTCATTACTCAACAAAGTGCTTTGACGCTGTAATGTTCCGTTTCCCCAAAATATCGGACCAAACGTATTATGGTTAATAACCACATTCAATCCTCTCGTATCAACCAAATCAGCTTCCGCAGACTTAGCAGGCGTATCCAAATTATATGGAATAGCAAGAACATTAAACAGACGACCTCGTTTGTAACCCGCTGCTGCATACCATTCACGAAATCTTGTATCTCTATTCGTATAGATTCCCAAAATATCCCCAATAGGCGAAATATCTTTCGTTGCACCCGATACAAATGGGTCAGGAACCGTAATTGTTCCATAAATCATCGAACCATACCAACTGTCAATAGCTTGCGCTCCTGAAAATAATCCAGTAACTTCACGATATTCTACTGCCGTAAATCCAGATATTCCTACAGGCGTGCGCGTAATTGCTCGCATATCCCCACGACTTTGTGCATATTGAACAAGTGCATAATCAATAGCCGGAACTGCTTTTGCAGGAATAGCTACCTTATTTGCTTCATTGTTATTGTCAAAACCATGAATACCCGTACCTGCTATTGCATCACCGATGTAATCAGTATCTACCAACTCGCCTGTATCTACCCCACCTGCCAAAGGATTAATTGCAGCAGTCGCAGTCGTAGTATGAGTAACCGCTGTAAAATGAACAAGATTCGACTGTACCGAATACGCATCTACTCCATTACCTGTTACTGCGACAACATTTTTAATAGTTTCCGTCAAATCCGGCGAACCATCTAACATTATCGTAATATCTACAGCACCTGCTATTCCTGACAATGCCAAAGCTCCCGACAAAGAAACTTTGTTCCCCCATAACCCAATACTGTTTGCTTCAACATCTACTTCAAGATAACTACCTGCTGCAAGCAGCACGGAAATCTTTCCCGCTGCTTTTTTACCTGTCAGTGTTGTTGCATCTGCTATATTGGAATAATGCCCCAACGGACATACCAATAACCTTGCACGATTGTCGAAAGCACGCCTGCAATAAAACGGAAAATCATCTGTTTGTAACAGTCCTCCAAAGTTAGCGACATACTCCGGCCACGAACCAATCAATTTAGGCTTTCCAATCACACCTCGTTCCGTTCTACCGGCAACCGCAGTGATACCTTTCAGCCCTCCTGAAACCAAAACCGACAAGTCTATAACTTGGGTTTCCATTCTTGCTTTACCTGCTGCGACCATATTCTTCCTATTTTAAAATTTTACTTTATTCCGCAAATATAAAACTTAATACTAACTGCCAAAACTTTTCACCATTTTTCTCGTGTCGGTGGAACATACGCAGTACCTTTTGGCAATTCTTCATTCAACTCTTCCAACTTGTTCTCATCAAAGAAATCCGTATCCTTCGGAACAGGCGTAACATCAACTTTAACTTCAAGCAAGGGAGCAACATGTTCAATTTCTATTTCTTCGTCTAATGGAATCCGCCTTGCTCTATATCGGTATATCCTTTCCAACCAATTCTCATCAGGCAATAAATCTGTACTTCCTAAAAACTCAATCTGAAATCCTGCACCATAATCAAAATCTTTTGAAATCGAAAAACTGTTATCGTAAGCATGACTGTACTCTCCAAGTTTCCCAAAAAACGATAACATCTGATAATTATACAAAGTAGCAAAAATCAAACTTACCATAATACGGTCAAACTTTGTTGAACTCGAAACTGTACGAACCTCATAATCAATGTCATAATAACCTAAATAACCACGAACCTTTCGATACTTCTGTAAAGTTTCATCCCATACAGAACTGACTACTCCACTTACTCCTGCCATATCAGGCGACAAAGTAATTGCTTTCCGGTCTATCGTTATCTTATTCGCGGTTTTTTCCTGCCTTCCACGTCCTGTCCCTATTCCAAACACATCTATCAATGTCTCATCAGGTAACGACAAACGCAACTCCTCCTTTGCTTGTTTCCATGCTTGCTGGTCAGAATAAAGCGTAACATCCGGCAAGTATCCGCGATTCACTACTGCCAACCTTAGCGCTTCCGTCAATGCTCTATCTACTGCTTCAAGTATCATGCTTCTTTTTTCAGTTTTTCCAAAGCTAACTTAGCTGGGTCATTTTCTTTCTTACACCACTCTTCCAACTCTGTTCCTGTCGGTCTCCACAACGGTCTTTCAGGTACATTATGCGAAGGGCTTCCAAATTCCAACGTTGCTGCCACAATTCCTAAATCCCCTCCTGTATCCGTTAACGTACCACGTCTTACACCTATCAACGCTGTCGTTCCCTCATTCCATCCTGTAATTGACTGAAAATACGTGGACGTAGCTACATATATCAATTCCGAATAGCCTTTCCGAACCTTATTCGCAATAGTAGCAGGTTTCAAAGGAGTCCAACCTAAATCCTGATTCTGAATATGCTCTTTTGCTATTTTCTCACCCTGCAAGGCAAGTCTTTGAGCGCAAACCACACATGATTCCTCAATCAACAACGTAACTTTTTCAGTTACGTTCTTTGCCTTCTTCCAATCACCCTTTTTATGTAATCCGTTCTCTTCTGCCATAGCTATTCAGTTGGCTGTTCTATCAACGTGCCGAGTATAATCAACAAAACATTTTCCTGTGTCAAAGGACCATCCAACGACACCCCTTTTATCTTGTACTTCTTTTCATTTACCACAAAATAATCAGTGGACTGATTCAATATAGTTTCATTATTCAAATCCAACCCGACTGCTTTCACATCTTGAAAAAACAATGTACATTTTACGTCATAAAATTCAGTATAACCCTGTTGAGTAAACTGTAACTGATTTTCACCACCAAATTCTAAAAGACAATTCAACTTATACTCAACCCAAACTGTATCCTTCCTGTCTTCATTAAACCTGTCAATACTGTCAACAGCCCTATATATCGTAACAGGCGAATCAAAAAAAGTGTCCGTTACTCTTTCAATAGCTTTCAGTATATGCTGAATATCACTTGGAAGAACAATCTTATGTAACCTGTCCAAACTCATTGAAAATCTTTTATATCAAATTCTCGACTAATTCGCATATCACCTATATTAGTCCAAGGTGCAATCGTAAACGACTTAACTTTCGTCATATCCGTCGTCAATTCCAAAATCTTAACTGCATTATCTTCAAGTATGTCAATCACACAACCCAAATTTACTGCCTTCCTGATAGCATTATTCCGATACAAAGTCAACAATTCCATCGAGTCAAATGCTAAAACTGCTGAACCTGCATCCACTTTTATCTGTTCCCAAGCAACATCTACAGTACCTGCCTTCGCACTTTTCAAGAATAAACCGGACGGAGCTGTTGATTCACTATCATCGTCAAACTTCCCTGTTGATAAACTCGTAGCCAACATCGTCAGAATATAGATACAAACAATGTCAGCTAAAATCGACCTCATCAAAGTATGGTAAAACTGCTCCTGACCAACTCTATCCCAATCTTCTTTCCTACGACCCTTCTCATCTGTATAAAACCGTACTCGGAAACATAACTCTAATTCAGCCATAGCTTCATAAATGAATCCTGAAATGATTTCGTCATTCTTTTCAGTATCCCTTACCCAAATAAGCCGATTCTTTACCATCTTCAAGACAGTAAGCGTATCGTCCCTGTGGTCTATACCTTCTAAATCTGGATTCAAATACCCCATATCTTTTTCAGTTTAAGCAACAAAAGGCTTTGAGCTATTATACACAAAGCCTTTGAAAAAAAATCAATCAAAAACTCAATTACCTTTATAAAGTTCCGCTACAAGTTTGGCTGATATTTCAGCTTTTGTTTTCAATCCCGTAATATCTACCCCCTTTTCAGCAGCCAACGCTACCAATTCTTCACCTTTCATCGCAAGATACTCTTTTTCGTAATCACTTTTCGTTTTTTCCGGCGGCGGTACATTTTCTTTTCCTCCCGCATTTGGATTAATTGGCGGCTGTGGAATAGTCGAAGTACCTTTATCGGGTTCTTCCTCCTTTTTCGGAAGTTCATCACTAATTCCAGCTTCTTTGTTCCATGCAGCTAACTCTACTTTGTACTTGTCTTCCGACATTTGAATCAGTACGTTTGCAGCTATAGCTTTCTGAATCATCGGAGTTACTTCAACCTCAAAAGGTTTTCGTCCGGAAATTTTTACTTTTGACTTTGGGTCTATAAGCGTAGTCGAAGTATCCTTCAACTTTACATACGTTGTTAATGTCGCCATTTTGCCTCCTTTTATTAAATTAAATTACTTGAAATTCCGTTTCACCATTGTCAAACCATGACGGGAATCTCATATTATCAGGCGCGTTCCATGCTTTTGTTTTGTCAATCAACAAACGCGCTTCACGAAACATAGTCGTAAATCCTGTTGTTTGCGTTACATAAGTCGCATTGATTCCTTTTTCAACAATCCTGTCAGCTTCTACACGCAAAGCCCCTACATTCAGTTTAACAAGTGCATTACGAGTATCAACCAACATCAAAAGTTCGTCACGCAATAAACCTGTAACCATGTAATTTTGAACATTCGGAATTGGCGTATCCAAAGCAAGCTGCGTAGATACTCTCGTCATACCGGCAAATCCCTTAAATTCAGGCAACGTCAGAATATCCAAAGCCATTTCTTCTCCCGACAGCATATAAGACGGCATACGACCAATACGACCCATGCGCAACCATGCACGAAGTAAATCACGATACTGTAAACCACTTGCCGGAGTTTGAACCCCGATTGTAGCAATAGCATCCGAACCGTCTTCTTGGTCTCCGTTAATCAATGCCTGTAAAGCCAAAATATCAAATTTCAATGCCAACCGTACACCGACTTCTTGCAAATATAAAGCTACGATATTAAGCGGAGTATATTGATTAACTTGGTCAGTTACTTTAATGCCAGTACCAACTCGTTTAACCGTAACTCTCTTTTCATCAAAATCTATAATACCCGTAGGTATGCTTTCAGCTTCACCTAAGTCAGCTACCGGAACATTTGCACGCTTAATTAACGGCAATACAACGGTAGGCTGTGTAACAGTCTCTTCTGCGCTTACTAACTTATTATAAATAGTCGGACGGTCAATACCTAAACGGACTGCTGCACGTATGATTTCAGGAACAAGCCATTTGAAATCTTCGTTAAACTCAGGCATCGCATTGAAAGACGCAACACTCTGATAAGACAAATCCACTCCCAAAGTATCGTAGAACGAATCCAAAGAACCAAAACCCCATTTTTCTTTAATAAACTGTTCAAACGAAATATCCAAACCTCTTTCAGTCGTAGTTCCCAAACGCAAAGCATCCACCTGTTTAACGGCTGCTTTCATATCCAAAAGGATGTTTGCCCTAATCGCTGAACGAGACAATTGTCCTTCAACTGCCGGCATTTTCTTTCCGGGAGCAAATCCAGCTTCTTTTCCATCTAACTTTGCAGAAATAATGCTTTTTACTGCTGCTGCTCTTTTATCAAATGTATCCATATTCGTAATTATGTGTTAAATCGTTAAACAATTACTCTGCTACATAAATCGGCGTGTAAAACCAACCAATTCTCGCTTCGTTTCCTTCCGTTGCAGCTTCCATAACGATTCCAAAAACATTACCTGACTCAACTTTATCAGCTTTCTGTATTTCTTTGTCTTCATCCCATCCATTCGGAGCAACTAAATCTCCAACTACCAAATCGGAATCCGCTAACGCAACAGCAACCGTGTGAAAGTTAGTAATCACCGTCGGGTGATTTTGCTGTCTTCCAGTCGGCACTACAACTGTACCGTAGGGTACATCTTCTGCCGTACACGCTTTCAGTGTTCCGTCTGCGGAATCCAATGTCAAAATCGTTCCCTTCAAATACCTTTTATCGGCAGGGAAAAATGACAAATTAATCAAATTGTCATTTACATACTCGGCGCGATTGCGCCCTGAATAAGTTAAACTTTCCATTGATTCCTGTTTTAATCGTTCTTTTTATTTTTCTTAAATTTCTCTCTCAAATCTTCAAAAGAAACAGAATCTTCCGTTACTGTTTCTCCTTCTACGGTTTTTGCTCCTTCATCCCCTGTTCCATAAGACGACTTAAACTCAAATTCATTTGAACCACATTTCTTACAGCGTCCTCCAAATGAATGAGTAAGCGTCAAAGTGTACTGACTTAACAAGCCATCCAAAGCTGCACTATCTGCTTTACTGAATAAATCAACAACAGCATCAGTAGCTTTATCGCCTGCCTGCAATTTATACAACCTGATAGCCTCATCAACCCTACTCTTGTGAAATTTCTGTCCCTGCTCAACCATGGGTTTCATTTCTTCCACTTTTGCCAACGCTTCTGTCTTTTCCGCCGTCAAGGTTTCAACCTGCGTATTCAATCCTGCAACCTTTCCAGCTTCTGCTTGCAAATCTTCTACCTGTTTCAATGTAAAAGCCTTTTCAGCAGTAAAACCGGTTTTAGCAAACTTTTCCGCATTGTCCTTCATCGTATTGTACTCTGATGTCGCAACAACCGTCTTGTCTTTGTTCTGTTCGGCAATCTTTGCCGTAACTTCATTAGCCGTCATAAGTCCGGCAATCAGTTCCGGAGTTACTTCCGCATCCGCTGCCAATCCTAATTTTGCTCGAAGTGCTTCCAAAATTTTGTCCATACTTTCGTTTTTATTAGAATTATTATTCTGTTTATCTGTTTCATCTTCTTTTGAATAACTCATACGCGACATATTCAGCACGTCTTTCGTATAAGACATTCCTACAACATATTTCTTATCCTTTGTATAGGAATCCTTAATAGCCTGATTCTCTTGCTCATACGTTGATGTAATATCAACATTAACCAGATTTCCATCCTTATCAATCAACTTTGCGTAGGGGTCAGCTCCTAACCAAACTAACGAACTCTCAAAATAATCAAGTATTTTCGATGCTACTCGGCGAATCATTGAACCATCTTCAGCATAAGTTCCAATTTTATCTTCAAACTCATACATATTTGGAAACTTATGGCTCGGCTCCCACTCAAAATCAATCGTTACTGAATTTGAAAAAATTCCTCCATACTGAACTCCACGAGCTATACCTGCATTATTTGGACTTTTTGCATCAATTCTGACTATAGCATCAATCCCTGCCGGAATATAAACACCATCATCTTGCTTAAAATCTGTCGTCCATACGGGATTCGTTACTATTCCAACCAAGTTATCAATCGTCCAAGTATCATGGTCTTTGTAAACAGGTTTCCCATTTAACTTACTAACAGATGCTTTCAACACTCCTGGTCTTGTAAAGTCAGTTGCTCTCCATGTCCCACCTGCTATAATAGCTGCTGAAATCAAACGGAACGGGACTTCAACGAAATCTTCAGGTCTTACTGCCACCGAATCCGGAACCCTCAATTTTGGAATAAAACTTTCGCTCAATCCAAACTTATCCTTACTGAATTGCCCAGCTTTATCATACAAAACACCCATTGGCATATTGATTCCACAACCTGCCGTAAGCCTTGCCCTCTGAATTTCGTCTTTGGAAAAAGACATTCGTGACCTGTATGTTTTCCTATCTTCTATCATAAACTCTGCAAATATGGATATTAATTTTAATCTACCAAATTTTTCATAAAAATTTTCATAATACAGCCACTACCATATCACGACAACTCGGATGATACGGAGGAAAAGTATCACCATCCAACCTATCTTCTAAATCTTCTGCTGGCATATTATCTATTTCATCTTCATCCATATCAGACGAAGACAAAAAAGGCGAAATAGCTGGAACCATATCAGGGTCAGCATCCTCTACCTTAGCAATATGACTTAACGCTCTTGCTACACTGAATTGCTTACCGTCCATCGCTGCACAATAATCACACTGCAATCTATCGGGTACTCCAACAATTTCAAATGTTTCAACTTCTGCTTGGTCCATATAATTAATCGCAGCCGTATTACGCATCTTATTCACAGTCGTATTCACTATCCGAGCAATCTTCCAATCCTCTCCTTGCAACACTTCTGCAAATTGGTTTCTGAACGCAGCAACATTCTGCGGGTCTCTACCAATAGGCACACCATCCTCTAAATACGTTTGCTTTATAAAATCTCTAACTGAATTTTTTGTACTCTCATCTGTAATGAATTTCCCCAAATACAAACTATCGGACTTCTTGTAATATTCAATAGTTCTGTAATCTTTCAAATTAAACTTTACCTTCGGAGGCTGAAAATTCTTTCCAAATATTGAAGTCTGCTCACGATAAAATTTATAAATACCACCTATCCATCCTTCAACTACGCTTTTAACAGGACCTGAAAAGTTCTTTTCAAAACCGACAAATGTATTAAGTAAAACATTATCAACAATTTGCTCAATCGGAGTTCCACTTCCAAGTTGCGAAAGTCCTTTTACTACTCCTACTGTTATTTTATCAACCGCTTTCTTATAAGTAACTCCTATTGACTTTGCATACTGTCTGACTACTTTATCAAAATCGGCTGCTGATGCAAGTTCCTCCAAAGAGTGCTTCTTCTCACAACCACAACTACAATCTTCATGCTTATCACCATAATGAAACTCATATTGCGATTTCCCAAGCCTCTTTTCTATTAAATACAATTTATAGTTAGTTGAACCTGGGTCAGCAGCATCTGGCGGAGTAGCGCCTGAACCATCCGGCATCGTTATATTTACCATATCTCTTGGCTCTTCCTGGTCAGGTTTATCATAACCTACAATATTCGCCACTTCATTTTGACTGATAATACCCATTTGATAAAGTGCTTGTGCATTAGCAATCTTTTTGGTATAAACATCCTGCTCACGCATTTCATCACCAACAAGAGACTTCTTACTTTCCACCTGAACATACTGTACCGGATAACCCTGCAACAGCAAATGCAAATGAATAGTATCTGCAAGAAACATGTCAATCAATGCCTGATAATTCTCAATCTGCGCACCCATCTTTGCAAGAATAACCCTCCCGACCGTTTCCGTAGTTGAGTAGTTTCTTCCAAGCATCAAAGGGTCTTGTTTCAAACCAGCCATCTTTTTCAAGTCATTCAACTTAAACAGTGTTTCAACCCCTGCTACATTTTGGTTTACAGGCTTTACATCAAATTCATGCTGTTCCTTATACCCTACTACAAATCCTTTTTTTACGCCCTTATCTACTTCAGTCGCTACATCCAAAAGATATTTATTGAGTTTTCTCGCATATTCATCATCTGAATCTGTCATTACCCTGATTGGCATTTTAACAAGAACATTTACAAAACCCATAACTCCTAACTTCCGAATTATGGTTTTGAAATTCCCCATCATATCCTTTTCAATACCTACATTCTCCATTGCAGACAAGAACGGCGGTATTGCATACGGACTTTCATTAAATTTCCGCAATGCCAAATATTTATACGTTATCGGATTCAGGGGATTCATTCCCTGCACTGCATTTTGTTTCGGTGCAATCCTTGTTGCTATTTGATAAGGTTTATACGAATCCTCCTGTGCATCATAAATAAATCTAACAGTCTTAGGATTAACTAAAACTACTTTTCCTATTCCATCCAAATTATTTGTCGGAACTCTTTCCGCTGAAATAGCTCCTGTCAATACAACTTGTGTAAATAAATCATTTCTTAATGACATCATTCCTCCGGTATTAGAATACCATAACTTCTCTACCCTTGATATTTCCTGACGCATTTGTGTTGCAACCTTATCTGAAATATTATCGGAAAAATAAATGTCAAACTTGGTATTTCCAAGCTGAACGATATTATCCAAAGCAAACGATATATCAGGATTGTATTTTGCAAGATTCTCTAATGCAGCTAATAACTCAATATGAAAAGCCGGTTCAACAACACTTCCATCATATACCCCGAATCCCCAGCCCGCTTCTGGCTCCGATGACCGTCCTGCGCTAATAGGTACTCGTCCTTCGGGTGTATCTACGATTCTTACTTTCTGTGGGTCTCCATCTTGAAGTTCTATACGTTGTACTGATTCATCTACTACTAATGAATCATTCCGAAACGCTTTAACTATCCCATCGTACCACGCCATATATTACTCTTTATTCGTGGCAAATATAAAACTTAATCTTTAAGAACAAAAAAAAGGTGGCAATTTTCATCGCCACCCAAGCGAGGCACTACAAATTCAAGCGAGACGAATAGAGTAGTGGCGCAAATATAACACTAAAATCTAATCAACAAAATCAACTTAAAATAAAAAAGGCAGAACTTCACAGCCCCACCTTCCCATCATGTTTAAAAAAACTACTTTCTTATGAAACAAACCTTCATTTATCTATCTGCCTATAACCAACCTATTCTTTATCCCTATGCAAAAAATATTCATTCATGTAAACGTACAAAAAACTATTACTACCCATCGGAGGTAAACTAAATCCCATTCCAAAGTTTTTAAGCATATTTGCTACCCTCTCTTCGGTTGCCGATACTGCAATAATAGGGGTTGTTGTCACCAATACCCATCCTTCTGCATATAACCTATCCAATTCTTCTTTTGGACTTCCAACATAAATAAAACTTTTTGACTCTTTAACCATTACCACTGAAATATGTCATACGTTACCCCAATTCCAATTTCTGGTCCTAAAACAACTTTCTTATCGTAATAAACCGTTCCAAATCCGCCATACAAAGACAATCCCCAACGTTTAGTTTTAGGAATGTTATTTGTTAATCGAAATGACCGAATGTTATCTACCTTAACGTATGGACTTAGAGAAACTATTTCAACGTAATCACCATTCTTATCTTTTAGTTGTGTAACTGCATACTTCTCACGATATTCTAAACTAAACGGAATACTGTCTTTCGTTGCTGTTATTGATAAGTCAATCCATGAATCCAAAAACCGAGACTTATAAACAGGAAAAACAAAATCCGAATCTCTTATAACCTCTGTCTTCGGTGCGCTGCTTACTTGCCCAATCGCTTCAAACAAAGTCATATCATCCAACTTTTTCTTATATTGACTAACTCTATTTTGAAGTTCTGTCAGCAAACTGTCTTTCGAGCGAATCTTCAAAAATTGGTCAACCGACTGCGTTTCAAATACTTCTATTGAAGCTGCCTGTTCTCCATTCTTTGTGCTGTAATACTTAACCGTATCATTCAATGCTGCTATAAATGACAGATTGTCTTTCTCAATTTTGCTAATAGTGGAAATATGATACCAAACTCCACAGCCAACAATTAAGAAAATAAAAATCAGTGCTGCAATAACCGTTTCTTTCGTTTTCATTTTTATTCCTTTTAACAATGATTCATTTCTAAAACTCCCATTAAGGGTTTTTCTTTTTTAGCCCTCTTTACTCTTTTCACTACTTCCAACTTTTCCTTATCTAAATCTGAATATCGGTAAGCAACTGAATGTCCCCACCAATATCCCATATAAACTCCAATAGCTATAGCTGCTGGTATTGCAATTATAATCCACATATCAATACTTCCCTCTCCTATTTTTTGGTAAATTATAATAACTTGGACGATTATTCCAATGTTTATCCTTTCTGTTCCATGCAAGGTCTATCAATGTCGGAAAACCAACATGTGGATTAACAATAGGAATTGGCTTTGATTCAAAAGGCTTCATAGCGCCCTCCAACTCCCCTGTTGCAATAATGACCGCTTGTTCACCTAACTTCAACTTTGCAACAACTTCCTCTATCTCTTCTTTCGTAGTTCTGTGCGAAACCAATACACAGACTGCTGTTTTATCCCTACCTACCGCCTTATCAAAACCCATTACTAAAGTTCCATCAGTTATTTCCATCACTATAATGATAATCAATTTCATTTCTACGACAATGAATTAAAGCCTGCAAAGCCTCTTCCCAAACATCGTCAAAAGAAGCACTATCTAAAACTCCCGCACGTTTCTTTTGTTTTTGTAACCATTCTCTACGTCTGGCATTAGTATCACGCTCCATTTCCAGCTCACGTGTCATTCTACCAACTCTCAAATCATTTTCGGAACAAGCCTCATCTATTAATCGAATTAATTCAGCTTTTGAATAATACATCCGATAATAGTCTTCACCTTCCATTTTGATATAAAGGATTGTATCATCTTTGTCTATGTTAATATCGGTTGCTTTCATCATCCTCTAAGGTCGTCCTCTAATGCAGTTTTGTACTCATCACGATTAATCACAGCGTCACCTTCAACATGAATACCTCCACCTATTCCCATGCGTCGAAGCGTTATTTTGAAACATTCAATATAAAACTTCAAATAATCAGTATAACTTGGCACCGCACAATTTCTTTTATCGTATGCCACTTTTGCCCACTCGTCTATTTCAAAAGCGAGTTTATCCGTTTCTTCTCGGATACCATCTAAAATCATTTGAGAAAATTCAACCATTGCCATATAATTTAACTTTTTACATAATCCGGTATTTGCTCTGTTCTAAATCTCGAACAGGAAATAACACTTTTACTTCTACAATGATTACTGCATATAGAACACGGACGTTCAGGCTGTGATGGGATAGTTAATCCAAATTTATTTATATAATTCGGATTCCATTTTTCAACTTCCTCTATATTACAGCAATTAGCAGCACAACTCGAATTACTTTCCATATTACACTCTATTTAATTTACTCACACTTTTTCTTTCAAGATTTTGCGCCAACGGCTTTTTACAACCACAACCATTCTTGCAACGTAATCCACTATGGTCATAACCATCGTAATTTTCTACTTGTGCAGGTTTACGATTCTTTCCACAACAATCAGCCCGCATTGCTTTCATTTTTCAAACTTTTTACCAACTTCAAAACAGCCCCATCTAAAGTATCCGATAAGTTATCATCCTTTATCGACCATTGCACCATTGAACTTGAATCCTTTATCTGTTTCGCCATCCACTTTCCGGCGCTTTCAGGAATCCTTACCGTCCTTTCAAAATATCTAACAAGCTGCCCGTTTTCATATTCAAATGAAAATCCAAACATCTTACCTTCAACTCCTCTGTTGTACTCCTCAATAGACATATCCCGTAAAACTTTCCTGACAATATTATTACCATTCCGTTTTGAGGTAGCGTATGACGAACCTACCTCTTTCGGAATCTGTCTTACAGAAATTCCATAGTCCCTAATATAATTCAGAATCTCCGAATCTCTTAATAACCCTGACTGTGTTGTTGCTACTTTCATCGCTTTCCTCTTTTTGATTTACGTTTACCTCTCGCGTTTCTTACAATCGGATTACCGAAACTATCAACCTCTTTACGTTTCTTCTGACCTTTATCCATTTGACGTAACCGTGTATCTCTCCTAATTCGTGCGCTTTCGGCAAATTCCGCTTCATACCTTGAATTGTTTATATCCATCGCCATTGCATAATGCGCAAGCATTAATCCTAATTCTCCCCGTTTGCTCATGCCTGTAAAACATAATAGTATTCATTACCTAATAGGACTTCGTCTCCATATCCATCCCAAGTATCCAAACAGCTTCTCCAATCTTGTTCGACTATATCTTCAAACCAATCGTCAAAACCTCTCTCCGTATTATTCGCTCTTACCGCTTCAATCCACAATTCCTTGTATTCATCTTTTCGGTTTTCCATCTCGTCTTTGCACTCTTCCTCTGTACCGACATACAGGTCTTGTCCATACCATTCCATGTGAAAGCAGATTCCATTACCATTGTAATCTAACCCTGCTACTGCATCTACGAATGATACATCAAATGCGTACATAATAGCGAAAATACGTTCACAATCTGTTTTACTAAATAAATAATCTGTTCCATAAATACAGCTCACCGCTTCCACCTCCTGATGCAAAAACAAAAAGTCTTCAAAGTCTTGTCCAAATAACTCAATCCGTTTTTGTTCTACCCGCTCTTTTTCAAAACCCCGAATCTTCTCGTAGAGTTCATCTACTTCATTAAATAACAAATCCCTTTGAGTATCATTTTCCGGATACTTCAAGTGAACCTCATTCCAAAGTCTTATCAACTTCTCTTGCGCTTCATTAGCAGGAACAATTTTTTCATCACATTGACCTGAACTACCACCCCCATGACCACTGAAAGCAAAATAAATATTGCTATTATCCCCGCACCGTTCATACGAGAACTCTATTTGGAATCTCGTATTTTGCTTATCCACAAATACTACATTTTTCTTCATTGTAATTATTAATTTTTAATACATCAAAGGTATAAAAAATTTTGATAAGTCCCAAATTTTTGGACTTAATAATTGTTAAATATGCTGTCTATCCACCGTCTTCAGTAGAACCCGGTTGGCGTTTTTTCAATACTCCGTTTCCTTACCCAAACTAACCGACGCTTCATGCACTTTAAATATCCTATTTGGATACATTCCTCGCAATCTTCGTACCGTCCCTTGCATCTGTGAATTTGTGTTTAACATTTTTACTTTATCAAACGCCACTAACGGCAACTGAATAGAAAAACGGTCTCCTAACCACCCATCCTGATTTCCTTCATCATCATGGATACTAATTACCCAATTCATAAACTCAAAATTAATTTGTTACTGCACTCTATTCTTCTCCATGCAAAAGTACAAATTAATTTTGAGCTACGAAACTACGCAAATTCCTCAAACAAGTCAGCCCTTTCGACTGTTGCCAACTTATCCCACTCGTCCTTGCAATAAGCAATAAAAGCATCACCACTATCATCAGGACTGAAATCAATTTGCTTAACTCTGAACATTTTCTCCATAGTCAAAAAATCCAACTCCTCAAACCAATCATTAAAGTCGTTCTTTTCAGCCATACGGTAATTGAACTTATCTTTGGCTAATTCTATCACCGTTTCCAAATCAGTACCGTAGAGCCAAGCTATGTGCGCCACAATGAAAGCCACATCTCCAAGTTCTTCTTTGACATGTTCATTCTTTTCAAACACATTCTCCTTTGCACCATGCCGAATCATACATGCTTCTACTAATTCACCAACCTCTTCTAACAGTTTTTTCAGTCTTCCAGGAATATCAGCACCATACTCCTTATCCAACTTTCCCATAAACTCTTTGTAAACTTCATCACTCTTCGTTAATTCCATAATATTTGTTATAAATTTGTTTAACTATCTTAAAACCATCTACAATACCCATCACATAAACTCTTCGATACGATTCTGCTGTAAACCCCTCTTCTGAAAAAATTTCAAAAGCCGCTTTACCTATCGCATCAGGAAGTTTCATAAATTCTTCTATAACTTTTTCAGATAAATTATCTAAATCAATCATTTTCCTATCCTCCATTCATAGTCAAGAATATTTAGTTGCAGCATCCAACTTTAACAAAATCTGTTCCAAACTGTGTTCAAAATCAGACCTGTGCCAAGACCTAACCTTATCCATCTTGTCTTCCTTTTTTTCAAGAACCTTCGCATAATTTGAAAGCTCCTTTGACAAGTCTTTGAGTCCTTTTGTAAATTCCCTAATTAACATAACTTTTCTGTTTTTAGATAAAGTATTTCTTCCAAGCAAACTTCTCACGCTTCATCAGATAATCCTCCCTATACCTGTAATCTGATACTTCCAATTCAAATGGATTCTTAGCATACCCATACCGAATCCGATACCAAGCATATAACAAATGAAATTTCCACCAACTGCCCAAATCCTTAGCCTGTGCAGCATGAATCTTTTCACTTCGTATAACATCCTTCGGAAGTGGCTTATTCTCATTCCGAGCATAAATTTTTCCAAACCAAACTACCGAAATACAATTTCCACTAAAAGGAAAAAAACTTTTATAAACTATATCCATACTATTAAAATATTTCAAGAACTTTATTAATCTTTTCCATTCTACAAAACTAATACTTTCTCATCAGTTATCCTACCACACTGACGTTCTTCCTCAATATGAGTTCCGTATGCAAGAATATCAACGCAACTTTGAAACGTGCGCTGTATCACATACCCACCTGCAAACATGCCTGTCAAGTCAGACAGTATTCGTTCCTCTTCTACTGATTCAGCCTCAATACCCCAACCAACCTGAACTTCTTTATCCTTCAAAATCTTTCTGAAAATCATTTCTTTACTTGAAACTGATAAGCACTGTTCAACTCACTAATATCATCCAACGAACATAAAGGAAACTTTCCTTCCATGTCTTCACAAATACAAACCAACGAACAATTCTGACAAGCATCTCTATCCGTCGTTTCGATACGCCTATGAACTACACCATTCATCTTAATTTCTAAAACTTTCATATTATTAATTTTTAGAAATGGGTTAATCCACCACTTCTTGCAGATTAACCCACTCACTTATTGTTTTCATTCTCTTACTGCTTCTTCAATTATTGTAAACAAGCAATTCTTCCGAGTTTCGTACTCTATCTCTCCCACCGGTTGTTTCTCGTTTGGGTATAAAGAAGAAAATTCATTCCAAGAATCCATTAACTGATTTGCTACTTTTACTGCACTTTCAGCAGTCTCAAAATTGACAACTTCTACCATTGAACATAATTGGTAAAAAGTATCTGCCTGTTCTCCATACCAAGGGCTTTTTGAACTTCCAACCCTTACTCTAATGTAAGGTTTCCATCCTTCTTCAGTTAAACGTCCATGTTCAACCGATAAAAGCATTGTATCAATAAAACCTCCTTTTCTTTTTAGGTAAAAAGACATGCTGTTAAATCCTTCTTCGAGGTTTTCGTTTTTGAGCTGACCTTTAAGTTCTTCTACTTTGTTTTCAGCGTCTTTTGCTTGTAAATCTAAATTTTCCATTTTGTTTTAAGTTTTAATAGTGAATAAATTAATTAAATTTTATACATCAAAGTTAGTGAAAATTTTGATAAGTCCCAAATTTTTGTACTTAAATTTTTCGTTCTAAAACTTAATAATTGTCAAATACCTATACCCATATTTATCAATTTACTATGGTAACTATCCCAAACTAACCTATAAAATTTATACAGAGGATTATCCTTATCCCCATTCCTAAGCCAAACAAAACAATCATTAGCACTACGCTTAGGCAAACTTTTATCAATCGGCACACCAAGAGCCAAATGCAAAAAATGGGTAAAACATACTGCATCTTCAACCATCTTACGAATTTCGCCTGTTGCTATCATATCAATTCAGGTATTTCGAGAAGATTCTCTCGCGTTGATACTTTATCTTTTACCCAATTAATTCCTTCTGCTGTCACGTCTTTCAAAAATTAGAAGTTAGTAAATATATCTACTTTTATCTCACATCCAGCATTTTGTGCTGATAAGTATGCTACATCTATTACTGCTTTTTGAACAGAAAGTTCATCCTTTACCTTTACTACGATTGTGCGTAAATTATTCGCATATCCGTATTTAATACCTTTGCTCATCTCGCAGTATGTCGCGAAATGGGAGGAAAACTCTTTTTCGTTCCCTTTGTTTACTGAAATAATAATTGTTGTCATCTTTTTATGTTTTAATAATGAATTTTTATGCTTCCAAGAAAAGATTGTAACCTTCTCCATTTCTATCTATCTCTGAAGTAAAAACTACTTCTTTTTTGTCTCTTAAATCAAACCCATAAAGTATGCCATTTATAGAGAAAAGTTTAGAGAATTTTCCCGATGGGGAAAGTTTTTTATATCCATCTACCTTTTCTATCTTTTCTAAAAGGGAGTTCAGGTTTCCATCCCATTCTCTTTTTACTATTTTTTCTATTGCTTCCATTTTTTTAAGTTTTTTGAGTGAATTAATTTGTTTTATTTATACATCAAAGTTAGCAAAAATTTTGGTAAGTCACAAATTTTTTGACTTAATAATTGTTAATAAATTCGATTCTAAAACTTAAAAATGCGTTTCAGCTTTGGTACTTACGTTTCCATAAACAACCTTTACGCTGTTTATCACAAGCATTAACAAGAGCGCAAGAGTTGCATAAACCCTCGCGCTTCTTCGATTTCTTAATTTCCAACTTCTTCATAACATAACAAATACAAATTCCAAAACCGTTGCTATCGCAGCTACAATAAAACCAACCAAGATGTACGGTAACGCTTTAACAAAATCCGTCCCCTGTCTTCGCAGTTCTCTATCCTTTATCCTCTCTTCTAAACTCATACCAACTTAACTTCAATAAATGAGACATAATCATCCGTATGTTTGGAATTATAATCATCAACAGCATCTTCAACCTTCCAAGCAAGATACTTTACCCCTATCCTGTCAATCAAATCTGCCACTGCCTGCTCATACGTCACATGCCAACACTCTCCATTAAACTGTGACACTATGTACCGGTCTGGAAAATACCTGCCTTTATAGTCATTTGTAACATACAATTCGTCTGCTGCATTTTCAGAAAAGAATATATAGTTCAAACCATACTTCGCACAAATAAAATCAATCAAACCATGACTATAACTATTGGCAGTGCTTGTCGTAATTTGAAGCATGACTTCATCAGAATACTCCAACAATTCACAGTCCTCAACTGTATCTCTAACATCATACTCTTTATCCACTTCCGCATTTCCAAATTCCTTACCAATATGCTGATAATTTCCGTAATAACCTTTTTTAATCTTCTCTCCAACTTCTCGAAGTGTGTTTGTATTACCGAATAACAAATAATCCGTTGTAACCCAATTTGGCATAACTAATTAAATATGTATAATGGAGATTTCGTATAAACACATAAAGCATAAAATACAGTCCACAACAAGGCCATCAACCAAGGTTGTATTCCGTTATCCGACGGAACTTTCACATTCGTTTCTGTTTCTTCACCTTTAATCTTGAAGGCGATTCCATCTACCCCTTTCAACTTACCTGCATTGAACAAAAGAATACGAATCAAATTCAAAAACTTAATATCCAACACATACAGCGTATATCCCAACGCTACAAAGAAAACAATACTCTTTACAACTGTCATAACAAATCATCTATTAATTTATTTCTACTAAACTCTGCTCCTGCGATGAACGCTTCTTCAAGCGTCCATCGAAAATCACTTTCCGTAGCTTGGACTTTACCCCAACCACTCGGAGTTCCATACTGCTTCAAAATCCACTCCTTAGCAGCCTCCTCAATCATTTGCTGGTCCATGTTCTTTGACATATCTTTCAGTCAACTTCAAAATGTCTTCCAACGTATATTCCGGCAATTCATCGTATTCAATAGCCCCTTCCGACCCCATTTCAACTTCATTCACACAGTCGTAGTACTCAACCTCGCAGTCATTCCACGACCACTTAATAACCGATACAAGCACCTCACCACTCCAAACAACAGGATAGGATTCCCCGCCACCAAAATCAGCTAATGTCAAACTACCGCCAATACCATTCATCAAATGAACAATTTCAGCAATCAGCACTTCTTTCTTTTCTGCAAACCGAATATGAAATTTCTCAAAATCAATTTCGCACATTTCTTGAAAATTCACCCACTGTTCTACATCTTTCAAATCGGACAGGATAATGCTGTCTTCTGCTTCAAGATGCTTTCTTTCTTCAATCCATTGCTCTATAACATCAGCAATAGGCATTTCCGTACTAATACCGCTTCCAATCGGTATTAAAAAACAAACTGTTTCTTTCATATTATTCTATTTTTAAATCCTTTTCATCAAATCCCTTTTCAATAAGAAAATCTGCTACCTCTTTCTTAGCGGCATTGCTAACAGTTATCGCTCCATCTTTATAAGTAAAACTTATCCCACTATCCATTAAATAAGCTGCTATTAACTTCAATGTATCACTTTTCTCTACACTACCCTTTTTCATAAATTCTCATCTAAATATTTTAATGCGTTTAACTCTGTCTTGTTACAGGAATAAATTATCTTACCCGCATCAATATACGCCCTCATGTCATCGTCCCATTCCATTTGTCCTACTACCGCAAACAATACATCTTTCAAAGCACTCCACTCTGTCACAGTGAAATGTCTTTCAATACACCTGCTTTTTGTTTTACTGTTCAATCTGTTAATATTGCTCATACCATCAAAAATTAAAAGTTATCGAATCCCCACTTTCAAAATGGAATTTTATTGCTGACCCTGTCTCGAAACTTCTATCTTCAAACTGATAGGCTTGTATCATCGCACACCATTCTTCAAATGAGCATTTCAAACCCGTTTGTGGTGCGCTTACCTTTACTATCTTTGTTTCAAAAGAAGCGGCTACTACCTTCACCGCTTCCTTAACTTGTCTTCCTGTTTTCATTGATTCCAACTACTAACTGTTCTTGCCATTTCTCTCAATTCATCTACAAAAGATTCAAAATCTTCGTTTCCTTCTCCTTCTACTACCATATCGCTTTCATCAGGATAGCATCTTTCAATCGGGCTATCAAGTAATGCTGTCTCGAAACTTCCACTACTTCTACCGATAATCATTCCGTCATCAAAAGAATAAACATTCAAATTTTGAGTAACCCACTCACTGTAGGCTTCTCTGTAAAAATCATCTTGCATTGTTGCTTTCCCCAATTCAATTACTGCTTGGATGCAATTTATTGGGCTAACTCCCACTTCTTTCGCTGCTCTCAAGAATGTAACGATTTTTACTGCCTCTTCCATCTCGCTTTTTAGCTGCTTTCTTGTTATTGTTCTCATCTTTTTAAGTTTTTAATAGTGAATAAATTAATTAAATTTTATACATCAAAGTTAGTGAAAATTTTGATAAGTCCCAAATTTTTGTACTTAAATTTTTCGTTCTAAAACTTAATAATTCTTAATCAAAGCCACGATAGCTATAAAATACAAACAGGCATTGTTTCTCAACAACACCTGCCTTAATACATGAAACTTTATTCACACTCGTCATATATGTCTAACCTTCTTTTCTACTGTTACAATAGTGTCGTTATGCCTACCACCATGACAAACAAGCAGTATTTCCAACAATTCAAATCCCCGACTTTTCCCAAACCCTGTCGTATCCCATCCAAAACAGATTGCATATCCCCCAACCTTAATTTTCTTCGCTGCTACCTTCTTTACATTAGTTGGGAATAAAGTCGTATCATCATAATTCAATGCCAATCCTATGCCATCATAAACTTCTTTTACCTGATGCAAAGAATAAGGAGGGTCAAACAAGCATCCGTCAAATGATTCGGTTTTCAAATACCGACAAAACTCCTCCGCAGGCAAATGAAACTCTGCTTCTATGTCTTTATTCAAGTCATTTCGTAATCCCGCTGATGACCAATAACCGCTAAATGGGTCAAACCAATTATCAAAAGGCTCATAACGCTTTAACAGTTCAGCAACAGGCTTAATCCTAAACGTATGCTTGTCGGGCATTGCCCACTCCCTACTTATCTTCATAATTAAATATACCTTCTACTGCATAACCAAGTTCTTTCTCACGTACTGCTCTCCGTGCAAGCATTTCATCTCTTACTCTCCCTGCCTTCTCTACATTTGGCTGCAACTCCTCCTGCGTCTTTTGAGCAAATCCGTATATCAAACCTGTATCATCTTTCCTGAAATCCTTAATGCAATCCAACGCCCAAAGATTTCCATTGTGCCTTAACTGTAATGCCAATCCTAACGGATGTAAAAATGTCCTGTTCATCTCCTGCAAATAACCAAAATCCATAAACTCCTTTACCGACATAACAGGAACTTCACCCCACTCTAAAGCAGTAATGTCTTTCTTTATTGGCTTATCTTCTTCTTTCTTCCCTTCCATAATTCTCTTTCCTAATATTTTACTTAAAATTTTATCTAAATCTATGTTTACATCATCCATCTCTTCTCATATCAATGACTTTTCCGATTCATAATGTTCCTCATCATCTAACGAACCGTGATATGCTGCAAGTTCGTTTTCAGGATAGCAATATTCTACAAATAGAATACAAAGCATAGTTACTAAAAAATTACCATTCCTACCCCCTCTTATGTATAACTTACCAAAAAGGGTTAAGTAAAAAACATAGGACGTCGTATAACTAAATTCTGAATCAAATAAAAGGTTTTTATCCACACACTTGCCTTTATGATACTCCAACATACAAGAATTTGCAGCATCTATTAGTCTTTCTTGATTACCGTCTTTTTCATAGGCAGTAACTTTATCAACTATATATTGAAAATAGTCATAATTCTTTCCACCTTCAATATCATCAAAGCGTCCATAGCGTAATCTGCCAAGTAAAAGTCTATTGTGCATCCCTTCTGTAAATTCAACCCATTTATCTTTGTTAGCTTTAATAAACGATTCAATTTTACACTCGCAACAAGACATAAAATTCTCATCCCACTCTGATTTCCTCCATGCTTCAATATCCATATTTTCAGGATGTGCAAAATTATCATAAGACTTTTCCGACAACCCTGCTAAATCTCTCCAAAGCTGAACTAAAAAGAAACGGCGTATATACCCACCCATTTCCCAATCATACAATGCTTTCAAACGCTGTTCCTCCGTTTCGTATGTCAAATTAACTTTACCCATAAACCTCGCTTATTTGTCTGTTTTAGTTTCTTCCTTAGTTGCATCCCTATATGATTCACGTAGCAGGTTCAAATTAAAGCCAAGTATCCTTAATCCCGCAGCTATATAAAATTCATCTTCCGTTGCCAACATAACAGGCTTCTCTAATATCCTAACCATTCGTCCAAGAATATCGGAATTTGTACTATTCTTCATATCTGATGCTATCATACTACCAAACTTGTTTTATATCTTCTTTCTTCAACCCTGAACTGAAAGGAAAATCTAACTTCGGATGAGATTTATAATACTTCAAATCAAAATTATCCTTATCGAGGCTTTTTATGAAA
>Ga0123357_10001496_pt1 | contig 24847 bp, 17 predicted proteins | sample TergutEmb28metaG_FD_89873 | JGI IMG/M metagenome (GOLD analysis project Ga0123357, IMG submission 89873) | Embiratermes neotenicus P4 segment gut microbial communities from Petit-Saut dam, French Guiana - Emb289 P4 | ecosystem: Host-associated > Arthropoda: Insects > Digestive system > Gut ...
GGTTCCGTGCATCATAATTCAATGTGAATAAAAATCCAACAGATGCAACAGTATGCAGATATTTATTCACTGCAAAAGTACTCTACATGTTTCGGGTGTCACAGCACCCATCATCAGGAGTATTAAAAACTATACCCACAGCCTCCGGTACAGGTCATACTACTTGTACCGCTACTCCCCTCCAGATCAGACCACATAGGAGGGGAGTAGCGGTACAAGTAGTATGACCTGTACTGGAGGCTGCGGGTACAGTTTTTAATACTCCTGATGATGGGTGCTGTGACACCCGAAACAAGTACAGCAGTTTTGCAGTGAATAAATATCTGCATACTGTTACATGTGTTGGATTTTTATTCACACAGGATATTGTGTTACAAGAAACAGGCTTATGTATTCCCTCCTGCTTACCAGCACCTTGTGACAGAAGTGCTCATGTGTGTGTTAATGTAAACCAGTGACACCAGCATCCACAAACATGGAATCAAATGCAAATAATGGTGTATGAAGAAGGAAATACATACCTGAAAATGTTCAATGATCAATTCATTACACTAGACCATTTAAAAAAAGACCATTTAGTGGTTTACAAGTAAACCACTAAAAAAAGTCAGGAGATACAGAGAATCATCATGTGCACCAAATTTTACAACTACAATCAGTGGTAGTTTGGTAAAATGCACCTACATTGGATAATTTAACGGTAGGAAGATGTGGTTTATAGCCCCCCCATAAGAAATGGTGCGAGAGACCTTCCTTCAAGAAATCAGTGCTAATTATTGAAACCAACACATGTGCACTTATGAGAAACATTATTCCAGACTCACTGGTTCTTTTTTATAAATGTTAAGATGGCAGACGTGCAAGTCACACACATCTTTGATATCCATGCAGTAACCTTGTGCATTACAGCAGCCTATCTCAGTGCTACATTCTTGAAGTAGTATTCACATAACAGCAAACATTTATAGAAACTTACAAGCTGTACATGAAAATTGGCCACATTTTCAGGCGTCTAATTACTAGACATCTCTAATGCTATGGTCATGGATGCAAAAGCTTTGCATACACCACACCACATTACAAATATGCCTTCATGGTGTGCAATTATTCAAAACTTTATGTGGGAATTGTAAAATTTTAAACCTTCCAGGACAACAAGGCTGCCAGATACGTGCTGCTGCTATAACACTAACACATGGCTGGTGAATGTATACTCACAGACATGTTCTTTGGATAAGCGTATCACTGTATGTATCTCCAGTAACACACTAGTTTATCACTTTCTTCTGCCAAAAATTGAATGATGCAACAACTACACCTTCATACATTATTCCAGACAAATCATTATTCTGGAACAGCGATGTTGTGTGCTCATGCTTTCAGCAGCCACCGAACATGTGCACAGTTACGGAACGTCAACACATGAAGAAAAGTGAACTTATGGCTTGCAAAGAAGTGTTTGTCAGAAGCAGTAATAACTTTGACATGGAAAGGAATTATACTTATCAACAGCAACAAGATGGACAGACGGGGAAAGGTGAATGGCCTGTTGCCAGCAGTGGGGGACCATTAACTTTTCCATTTCTCCACTGTGGGTATGCAAATGATTATGTTGTTGTTCTAAAACTATCATATTTAGCAATTATTTGAAGCCAAAGGCATCTGTACTTATTGTTAAGGGATTTCAAATCTCTCATGTAAGAACCTACAAGTAATTACAAAATGTAACTTAGGTTCTGCAATGTTGGTATCTGAGAATTCTTGAAGATTATGATGCAGTATCACACAAGTTGCTTAACTTTTGGTGCCGGAATTATTTTTTTAAATTTTAGCACACCTGTATATAAAATGTGAATAAAACAGGAACCAAATACGTTAAGAATTATGAAACAAACTGCATTTTGAAGAGAAAAAAACGGAGAGTACATACCATGTTTAAAATATTCAGTACCTATATTTGTTGAATAAATATATAAAATGCAATGTTTAGAGGTTAGCGGTGCGCTACGACCACTATAGTTGTCATTGGGCGTCAAAGAGTTAATGGGTTCATGACTAGGGACCTGCACTTAAGGAAAAAGCCTTCAGCCTTCTCAGTCAACTAGCAACTACAACTACTGAAGCATCCATTATGGCCACTGCTTTGGTGCACATTATGCCAAAACGCCCATCCTTTGAAAAGCACGGTTTCTCTCTTCTTTGTACACAAATTCTCAGTGAAGATACTTTGGCCCAACCTGTACTTTCAATACCATAATTTATATATCCCTCCAGAATGTTCCCAATTTTCTGACACTTTCATTTTTATGCAATTTAAAAGGACAAAAAGGATGGATGAGTTCATTCAACCACTGTGTCAAACATTCTTGCACACTCTTAAACACCAGACCCATTCACTACAGCATTTAAAGGTCCATCAAAAGAGACAAAGGTAACTTCCTTACTGTCAAGTGCAACCACTCTGCACAACACCTAAGAAAAAAAATCATCTCCCCACAGAAAAAGTTTTGAACTCCATGCATGCTAGACTTTTAATAAACTTTATGTAATGAATGTAAGAGGCACACAGTTGTATTACAATTAATTATCTGAACAATGTTCCTCATTAAAATGGGAATCACATCGGCATTGCCTTTTTTACCTTGATGCTTTGAAACATGTCTTCTATTATTATCTAAACAATTAAAAACCAGCAAGAAAGTACTAAAAATTCTGCATACTTTAGAATAAATTTACTGCAGAGGAATTCTTGTTTTGTTTCTCAAATTTAGCAGGGTCCCTCACTGAATTTTCGAAGCCTTTAGTTTCCTCCATTTAAATTTCTCCACTTGTGCATTTAAAATCACCAGTCAAAGAAATATTAAACACAGACTCCATTGCATCATGGGATTTCTAGCCATTTTTGTCAGCATACAGTGACACATTCCAGTCTTTTTACATTTTTTCAGCAGCAAGTTCCCTTAGAGTTCATAAACAATTGTGTGATATCCCACTGTCCTTAAATCGATTTGTTACTACAGTCAAAATTATCTCCATCACATTTGCACAGTACTGAAAGTATGACTTATAAATGTAACTGTAACAAACTTATCTCAACCGACAATGTGTGTGGAATGTGCAAGTCTGCTAAACACCAATGATGTGTCTGATGCATGGTCTTGTACATTGTCACCAACACACAGCTTTCAAGGTCACTGTGGTACACCAGCAAACATCTGGCTCCCTAAACAGCACATCAGCATTTAACTGCTGAACTAAAAGCCAGTTTCAGCCCAAATTGCAATGGAAAAGCGGAGGCCATGTGAAAATTTCTAGAATTTGTCAATCATGAAAAATGTTATCCTGTTTATGCACATTAGCCCCCTCATTTATCTGACATTTTATGTAATTATGCAACATCTTAGAAGACACCCTACCTGTACACAGACTTTAAAGTACTGTAGTCACCTAAGAAATCACAAATGGACAGCAATAAAATCACACAATCATCCCTTGTTTGATGACAAGCCAGTATCATCAAGTGAAGTAACATACTTTGCCTCAAAATTACATAAAGGCAGCACCTCAACGTGGTCCACAAAACAAACAGAACATACATGAAGCAGAGCATGCACTATTTTAGTTCACTTTCAGGTGATGAACAATTTCATTTCCTGCACCATGCATCCACAACATTTCCTACAGATTTCCAAGCGTTTACAGTATAGTGCTGATTCTCAGTGCCAGATATCAATACTGAACCACATTTTGCAAATTGCCTCAATTCTTCCTAGACTCTTATTAAGACCACAAATTTCCACGCAGCTGATACACAGTAAAGATGACAGATGATCACACCTAGTTAAACGGCCAAAATGACGATCTTTTGGACATTCATTTCTCTGAATCAACACCAATATTGTTTTTAATAAACAGGCAGTATGGGACAGACCATACAATTTTGCTGCTATTCTATTAAATGCTCTAGCCTTCTACATCAACATAAATGCATTCATGTGGGCTCTCGGGGTGTAAACCAACCAATGCCCTTCTACATCTATTTTATGGAGAGTTCTATGCCTGAAACCCTTAGATGTGTTTTTCTTCGGATGATGACTTGTTCATCCTGACAAAATATTACACAGAGCAGCAAATCTACTGTACTACATTCACAAGCAATGCCTAGTACTAACTCACCTATTTTCCCAATGAGAACTTGAACTGTCCACCTGCACAGTTTCAACTGGAGGAATACTCTTGGCACTCACACCAACTCCTCCTTCCAAACCTGGCAATGGGGGAAAGGCAGTGGCCTCTAGATCAAACTGTAATCCCTTTGAGGAATTTGTTCCAGTGCTGTCCCTGTTTAGGGGCAGGGGACTACCACCTGAGGTAGGTTTGCCACTCCCCATCATGGATGACGCTCTTCCAGGACCAATCACCTCATCCTCCTTTCTCCTCCGCCGATGTCTACAAAGTCAACAGCGGAGAAATCAGCCGACCTCACCAAATGCAGCAACATGAACAGGATCAAACATGTGTGTTACAGCCAAGGCTCCGGCATTTGTAGGTTTGGTCCTGCATCTTTTACTGTCACTGTTTCTCCCGAAGTGAGGTTATGCACAGTACTAGCCACCAACCAAGTATGCTGATGCACGCTACACAGTTACCACATTGCCTCCATGTAAGTTTGTGGCTATCCACATCATGCAGTTCCACTCCAAAGCATATATGTACACACATACACACAACACCTCTAATAACCTAACGGCATTCAAGTAGCAATCATTGCAAGCAATTTAAAATTTACAACATAATGAAAACAAAAAGTACACCTTACAGAAGACCTCGATACACAACTTTCCCTCAGGAGTAATTCAGTGAAGAAACAGGGATGTGCAACTCAGTTTAATATACAAGAGAATCAAACTTGCAAATCCAAACTTAAAGAAACACCACCACAACAAAGAACGACAACACTCCAAAGCAATGAACAGATGGTACAGTAAGTACATTCTAGTCATTTGAAATCCAACCACCAAAATCAGCTATTTATAAAATATACAAATCAAAAGTATCCCTTACAATAGAGTTCTGTGCTCACAAATATGTACAAAGATGGACCATTATTAAAAAATGAAAAGCATATTTTCATAAATCATAAAACTAATACAGTGTGGGTATACTTGCTAATACTGTAAATACATCAGCTTTGAATTGCAACATCATGTGACATAAGGCAAACTTGAGGTATCTACATAAGCAATGAAGACAGCTTCCATTTATTCCCTTTTATCACTCATAATTTCATTTGTGAAATCGAAAACCAAAGACAACAACAGACTAAATGTTTTAAAACATGAGGTTCCAGTGAAAGTGTCAGTCACATTTCGTCTCCAGTTTTACGAATAGAAACAATAATACACATGTTCATGTAATTCCTACTTACTCAAGTAGAAATCACACATGAGGTCTAGTAAAAAGCACTGGAACTGGATTTGTATCTCAGTTCAACCGCACCATGCAAAGATGTGCTAGTAATGACAAATTCAACTCATTCCATTTATTCAGCTGTCTACGGCCAAAGTTCTTTCCATGTGTCTATCTTATTCAACCAGTCCCGAGGGCATAAACAAAAAAACAATTCAATTGTGTGCGAAGAATAAGCATCCTTCTATCAGCAGTGACTGGTCACACAGTAAAATAACATTTTCAAAGATTTGTAAATATGATTCACTTTGAACCAATTTGTTTCATTACTACTACCACAAGAATAGAAAGAAATCTGTCTGTGACTTCTGGCCTGCTTCAATGTGCACAAATAAATGAAAAATTCCTAAAATATACAGCAGGTAAAGAAATGTGAGTCTGGAATTATAAACTTGACACCAGGCAGTATAAGCACTATAAAAATCCTTTTCATCACCATGACTGCAACATACATGCAAAGTGCACAGCAAAACCATAATGATGTGAATGGTTTAGTTTCATTATGGGGAGGCTATGTACCATACATGTGTTCCACATTATACTGAAATCTGTGTAGTAGGGTTGAGACATTTCCACAGTGAGGTGCACTGTAAATGTCAGCTTAAGTAAGAACTTGCTGAGCAGTAAATTTACCATAAAACTGCACATGCCCACTCTGCATAGATTGTGCAGCCAGTAATCAGCACATTCATAACAAAACATAAATATGTGCCTATTACCTTCATCATGCAACTATCTGTCCATCTGTCCACATATAATAGGATCGTATGCACTGTTGGGTACATTATCAACAAGGCAAAGGTAAAACTCTCCCTGTGGTTAATTAAGCACCATCGCATGAAGGCATATAAGGGAATGGAGATGTCGCTCCATGCATTCTGAACTTGAGCACTAGATGGATGTGAGTGATCAACTTCATGCCCTGGTGGCTTAGCCTTGGAAATAGCCCCCAGAAGCTACTGAAGAGGAAGCTGGGTAGGCCCCACAGCCAGCCTGAATACTTTGAAGTAAAAAATCTCATGTATCTGACAGGAATGAAGCCCTAATTCCTTGAGTTGTCCAGTTTGCAGCCTACTATTCACTGTACTGAGTGAGCTATAACAGATCCTAAGTTGTGGTGTACAACTCTTTGTCTAAATTCAGTCAAACTTCTTGCACTAGCTGCCGCATCAGGTGGCTGAGCAACGAGTAAACTAGCATTTTGAAAACCATCTGTTCTTGTCAGTTCCCCAATTATGAGAAAAGAGATGGTTCTCAAAATGTTTGTTTACTTGCCATTCAACCACCTGATGCAGCAGTTAGCTTGAGAAAGTTTTACTGAATTCAATCACCACTAAAGATGAAGATTATATATTACAAGAAAATGGCACTCTATTTCATCTCCAAGTTATCAAGCAGAAATTTTCACTGATGTTTACACTACACATACTATGCTACAAATATAAAAAATATTGGCAAAATTACATTCCCTCAACTCTTGTTCACTTCAGATAAGGCTACACATGAAGCCAAAAAGCCAAGGCCATGCATATACAGAAAAGTAACATAACATAAATTTCAGAAGATCTATATCAGTACAGAAAATCAAGCACTTATATCTTAGGAATGATGCAAACAGTGACATACCCTGTGGTAAGAAGATTTAAGAACACTGGTTTAAACACTGAATCTGGGCAGACTTCCTGTCTTACATTCATGCACTTTCATTACCCAGACAGTACATACCATATTTACCAAAATATAAGACTCCTCCCTTGCTAAATATTCAATGTCCCTATAAAATGTATTTAACTTTGTATATAACTGCAAGGTGACCCCCATTTCTCAGATGAGTTATTAGGAAAAAATTCTCATCTCTTACACAGAAAAATAAAGAACAAATTCCCATCTTATATTCAGGTAAATAAAGAACAAACTGTTAACACAGTGTCATGATGAAATGGCACATTATGAATAATTATCCAATGCTTGGCTTGGACGTCTGCTAACGACTATACGGCTGTTTTGATATCTAGTTACTTAGTGGCTAAAATACATACAGTAACTACAAATTCTTACATGGTAGCAGAAAGGCGTGACCTGGAATTCATGTGTTAAGGCTCAAGAACCTTCATGATTAGTGAGATTCACACATGGTAGACAAGAGCTACACCATTCTCAAATTCCACGCTTTACACAAACTGTTTATTATGAACATCACTAAATTAAATTATGAAATGACAAGGCAGTTTGTGCCATTTGTGCCTAGAATTGTTGGAAAGAAAGTTTCTGTTCATGCTTTGCAAAATCAGCAAACCCTGACAGCCTACACAGAATCTGTAAGTAACAAGTTCAAAATGGACGCATATTCTGGGATGTGATGCTGCATTGTCTGGCATTATTAAGTCTTGGAGGAACAGAAAAGTACAGTCCTCTGCAACATCTGTAGATTTCTCCCACACTATAAAGCATTAAAGGCAGGTCTCATTTTATGCCAGAGTTATGTTCCTGAAAAATACTGCGCAAATAAAAATCACACACTTCGAGTATAAATCTTCCACTTAAAACAATTTACTTCCTAGTGGTTAGGGGATTTACAACCTTTTCCTATATTGTGTATGCCTATACATACATATCATATACAGACATGTAAAGAGTATATATATAATGTACATAGAGAACATGCACATTTTTATAGTGTGCGCGCGTGCATAAAAGTAAGAGACTCACATCCAGTTTTTGATACTTTTCATTCCAATAGGACTGGGGTAGTCTTGCTATACAAAAACAGAGGTCCAGGTCACACACTTTTCATGTAAAAGTAAGAACTCAAAGATCTCCAAGAGGCCTTCATACTCATTCATTCAGCATTTCAGAATAACATGTCAGAGACTCTAAAATATGATACGTCAGCAGTACGTTCACCTTTATCAAGCCAGGTTATTACATCTAATTTCTCCTTAACCCTTATCCTGCTAATGTGGAGAATATGGTGAGCTCCTAATAATGCCATCAGCAGATGGCAGATGGGATTTAACTCGGCATTTGAAGGGTTAATATTGTCTTTCACCAATTTTTGACTGGGATTGAACTAGGTGATGTAGAGTTGTCCCCCAGCTACTTTTGGTAAGAAAGGCCAGCACTACTGAAGGAAACAAAATGAGCCACAGGCTACGTCACCAATGTATTCAATCCAACATACAAACGATGGCATGCATGTGACACCACTTTCTGATAGCCTCATACAGATAATCCACGTGACCACTATCATCTATGCCAAACCATTATAAACGAAAAATTACCAAATAAATTCAAGAAGTGGTATAATTTTTAATTGGCATTAAAGTGAAATCGTGTAAAACTGACTTGCATAAAAAGAGACCTGCCCATACATCTGGAGACTGGGATTCACCAAGGCTGTGAGCATCCCAAATCTCACAAGGCATTTGTTCCATTAATATATTTCAGTCACATTCTGTAAATATAAAAGCAAGAAAATGCCACCAATAAAAATTAAAAGTAAATATTACCTTGGAGGCATGGGTTCCTTGTTAGCCAAGGTTTCTCTTGACTGTCGGTAGGAATTGTCATCACTATCCGAGCGTTGAGGAGGGCCACAAGGAGTACTCTGACTAGGTCCAGTGCTGCTTGGGTCACTGCTGTCCTGTAGCACTGGGGGATGATGTGTCTTGGAATGACTGTCTGCATTTACTCCAGCAATGGGCTGCTGGGGGGGTACTTTACATACAACGGTACTACTGCTCACGCTCTTGGCAACAGCCACTGCACCACTAACATTCCCTGTTCCTCCCAGATGGTGATACGAATGTGAAGAGCTGGATTGTCTCACCAAGCTGGTACTGTTGTCTGTTAAACTTCCACGATCACCACCAGGCTGGTTTCGTTTGTTTCTGTAGAAAAGAACACTACCAGTACCTTAACTGCGCACACTGCCTCCAGGAAGTAATTCTCAACCAGCAATCTCAAAACCCCTGTCAATTTGCAATTTGTCATTGCTGATCACTTCAAATATTATTACAAGTGCAAAAAGAACCTTCCAATCTCTGCCCAATTTTTTGTTTCCTTTTTTCAACTTAATCTGTTCACAATGCAAACAATGTCCATAGTGGCATGATCTTGCAAATACAGTACTGAGAGTTAGGTTTCACACAAGGCAAGGAATATGTAAATTGCCCACGGACTATTAGATTCACAAAAAGAATGCTGCACGTGATTCTCAAGAAGAACTCTGTTCCAAAGAGTCAAATACTATACAGTGTACTCTCAATTCTCAGGGGTAATTGTGGAGAGACAGGTGTAAGGATAATTGAGAAATGTGGATAATTCAATGCATATACTTCATTACGCCACAAAGCAAAAAATAAAAATGTAATTTATTAGAAATAAAATACACAATTTACAAGCAGATGCATACTGTTTACATAAACAGTCTCTGCTTTTTGTTTGTATCGATGATTGTGTTCGAGCACTTGATGCTGAATCATGCTTATTGCCCACCTTCATCATTACCCATTAGCATTTATGGTCATGCACGGATAATTGAAGAGTACACTGCATTTTCACAGACCTCACTAACCATACCACTTACAATTATTGCATACTCTGCAGACTACAATTTGTACCATGTAATTTAAGAAAGACTACCTGAAACCCACGGTTGTTTTAACAGTTTGTGATTCACACGAGGTTGACAGTCACTGCTTTAGAGGACACATACGTTATTCTCACAAACATCTGTTACAGTCATAGCCTGCTATGTGCATCACAGAAGAAAGAATGAGACTGCACAAGAATATTATTGTAGAGGAGCCATATTCAAGTTCCAAACTCAAGAAAGCTGCTCTGGCAGGGTACAATGCCTCCTTTTCTCCTTGGTCTCAATCTAACCCACACAGAGTTCATTAAAAAAATAAAGAATGTTCAGAAATGACAATATACACTGAATAAGCAACATAAGTGACTTAATGCTCAATGAAAGAACAAATGGTAAATGAAAATTAATCATGTTCAATACACATTTCAGTCATGCTGTAAAAGAACACTAAAAAAAGAAATAAAACTGTTTCAATTCCTGGCACAGTGTGTGTTTGAAGACTACTGATGACCGTAATACACAGTCCAAAACATACAGAGTTCCTTTCATTTAATTGTCTCACACATCTTAGTGCTAAGAAAATTTATGGGTATGTCTTTCACTCTTCACAGTAGTACGTCTGACCTTATTCTCACTCCAATACACATTTACCAAGTTATACCTAAGATGCAAGCAGAAATACAGGCCAGACCTCATGGAAAGTGACTGTTAAAATAAGTCTGATCTAAATGAAAGAGGCTTGGCAATTTTCTATAAAATTCACCAACATCAGATTTCATGACAATTTGTCCAGCTGCTCTCAAGCTCTTACAGGTGCAGACAGACACAACAGCTTCATTAATAATATTCCGGACATCAATGTGCCAAAAAACAGTTACCACTATTAATAGAGATATAAACAATTAGTCAAATTCATTATCTGCTAATAATTCCTTATTTATTTCAACAGAGGTATCATCAGATACCACTATCTGGGCATGACATAACTAGTTCTGACACACTTGGTCTTAGGAGCCATCAGCATACATTTTATTTATTTATTTAATCTCAATCAAGGTTTTCAGTCTCCAGACCAATACATAGACCTGGGACTGCCTGAACCAACAGAAGAAATATAAACCACTGTAAAGTGTATTAACGCACTGCTGGACATCAATGTGTTAACACTATACTAGCTATCCAATTCCTGCTTTAACAGGTTGTCTAAAGAACCATCCAATAGGTATTTGTCCCAAGTACACTATATATTACCTGCGAGGGATGTATCTTGAACTTGGTGGTTTACTGAATGATCCCTGTGGTGCAAGACCATTCACAGAAAATACAGTGCCAATATCGTAGTAAGGAGGACTTGTAGTCCATGGCTGGATCATACTTGCATAAAATGGTGGCTGCTGTTGGAAAGTCTGGAAGAAAAAAACCCCCCCCACAAAAAAGAAAAACTTTACACAAATTCCTCAAAAGACAACTAAAAGATATATTAAATTCATTATCCCATTCTCATGTCAAAAAAATACACAAATATGCAAGATTATACCCTTTTCATAGGCATGAAACTCAATCTTTCATTCCAAGGATAGAACAAAGGTTATGGCTGAAGGAGTTCATATGTTGACTTCCCACAAGGTTTTGGCCAGAAAATTTGGTCTCGAGCAACTGTGACATGCAGTCACACGGACTTCAGTCAACATAGTTGGTGCTTTGTCTAGAACCATCTCCAAATCATATCTGTTAAATTTACTGGTCATTTTAAAGTCTGGGGCATTATGATTCACGTAGTTTTGTGAAGTCAGCTGACATAAGTCATCAGACAAACTTGAACTACCAGCATTCTTCTACCCAAAAGCAAGGCACAATTAAATATTGATCTATATTTTCTGACAACCACCATGTACTAGTCCTCCAGAATTTCCAAATCCTTTCACCCCTAGAATAGAAACTCACTCCTTCAGACAAAACATCAGATGATACTGCATTGTGTTCAGAAGCATGTCCACAAAAAATCCTAAGACAATTATTCCAGGAAATTGGTGATTCAAAATAACCTGTACATGCAGCCACAAAACTGCTGTTTTGAAACCACACAAGTTTACAGTTGTGCAAACATGCCAGTCTCTGTTGCGACAGTAAGGTTTTGTAACCAGTTCTGTTGAACAGTGCAATCATGAAGCCAATCTACTGCTAACATACAGTATCAACGAGATTATTCAGACAGTCATATAAATACTCAAAATAACAGCCTACTGGTTGACAAATAAACTACACACAAAGTACAAACTAAAAGAAATCATGTACGAAGTATCAGCAATTTCTACACAAGGACATCAGTTTTCATAATTCAAACATCGGGCGCCCAGCATGTCTGCAACTTCAAGGTCATGTCCTAACATGCTGTTAATTTATAATATACAACAGAAATGGTTGAAGTGGATCCTACGGGAAGATTCTGTGTTCAGCCAGATGTTGTATACATGTCTCACAGAATACACCTCAACTCTGAAAAACTCCAACATTATTAAAACATACTGAACTTCCATGCAAGCTGTTTTTGGAAAAAGTCAAAAAGAGAATAACCTTTATTGTCCTTAATGCCCACATGCTGGTCTCTAAAATGTATTGGCAAATGGGCTGCTTGTGCCTGCACGCTGCACTCTGGATATGCAAATGCCCATGCTAAGCCATACGAAATCCAGCCATCAAGAGATACACTTGGCATTTAAACTGAGTAGTTAAAAGTTAAGGACAAAAGCAAAATCTAGTCATAAGTTCTGTCCTGAAGAAACAGCAGTATTAATGGTACTTACATATACATGAACCTGATTTCCATAGCTAACACTAGGAGGTATTGAGCTACCATTAGTGTATAGAAACCTCTGCTGACTGCCCTGGTAAGCATTGGGGTCATACAATGCTGCAGGAGGTGTGCGGTAACCATTCTTCATTGCTGCACCCATAGCAGGAACTGGTGGCATGGGAAGCCTATTCATTGGTTTTGCTTTGATACGTGCCATTATAGGCTTACCCTGCAAATGATGCAAGCAGATCTAGCATTAAAGACATCCTCTGTAATGACACTTAAACGTGGTTCCAGTAAGCACCTCCGGACAGCATGGTTTTGATCCTTACAGCCATTACAGAAACAACGAATGTAAAAACTTGCACATGCTACAGAGTAAGTGTAATACGAGTACACAGACATAAAAATGATTTTTAACATATTTATGAAAAACAAAAATACACAAAATGAAAAAATTTAAAAGTAAAACATGTAAATATAAAAAAATATAAACAATATATCCAATCATGTTTCAGTTGGTCAACTATAATTTTATTAAAATATAACTAGCTACACGTTTCGACCCTTTTCTGTCATATGTAACATAAAAAACTGTCCAATTTCAGTCATGTCTAGGAAGGTCAATTATCTAAATTACCAGCACCACATACATGCAATAACCAACTACATTGTATCACAGGTATTTATCATGTACATATGTACTGTAAAGTTAAAAATACATTTAGAACTTTTGTAAAGTTTCGAGTAAGTGTCTAGATTTCATCAATATTGATACAATCTTGCAGCATTATTACTTCCAAATGATCTGTCATGCTGACACCAAACTGGTACTGAACCATGTACTTTCTCATGTATGTGTGCTTAGAAAATATATGGTAGTAACATTAGACAATGTTACGCCTCACTTTACCTGAAACTCCCTGACTTCTTCCCTTAGGAACCTATATGCTCTCTGCGCATCTTCATCAGACTCGAATGTCACATACCAAGAATTGTTATGTGCAAATTCACACGATATTAGTCTAGGACAACCTTCTCCAGAAAACAGAGCCTGCAATATAGGACAATCAACATCAACAGTACATAGCATCTAGTATGTTACAAACCAAGCATCTCTCTTCCCTTAACAAAACTGTGTACACCTTAAAAATAGTGTGTACATGTATATTTGGTACTTAAGCCTACTACTCCCTACAATCAAGCATATACAAACTGAACTACAATGCGTGAGCATTTTGAAACCTTGTAGCACAAACAAATGGTCCTCAAAGTTGCCCCACTGCTTTAATGTTGACAAATTATAGTGACAAAAGGACCAACAATGTTTTCACAGGCAGCTGGCAGGACCTTCAACAACCAGACTAGGAATTTTAATCAATTTTTGTGACACAAAATCTTCTCTTAAATGACATCACCCCTGTGTGTATTCTTATGAAGCTAGTGTTATTTTTACTACTCAATAACACAACTATAAATATCTTGTTGTTTGGTTTCTATATGGTACTACTGCTTAAACTATATATTAATTTAATGTCACTTATTTCATTTTTGGAATAATTATTATAACTTATCACCCAATGTTTGTAAGGAGAAGCCTCTCCCCTTTCCTCTTTCAGTACCAATACCCTACCTGAAGATGGCAGATGCACAGCCGTAACATGTAGCAGTATTGAATAAAATCCAAACACACATGATCTAAATAGATGTGTTTAGTGGATAGCAAAAAATGATACCTGACTGATAAAATATCCTGTTTTACCTTTATTCTATCAACATTACAAATTTCAGGGAAGTAACCCCTACATTCAACAAGGATTTACTGCATTGCCCAACACGGTGGTATGACAATATGAAGGTTCACTCTGCACATAACACAGCCTGTCATCACTGGACAATGCCAAGAGCCAGTTCAATCCAATTTACTGTCTCACAATCCATTTTTAACATGGCCACCCAATTTCCTCATTTCTTCAAAAGGCTTTAATCATTAAATCTATTTATCTTATTTCATTTCATTTCTCCCAGTCAGCTCCTTCCATCTCACAGCCATATCCCAGCAACATACTGTTACACCCTGAAACTTCCAAATGTGGAATATTGCAGCAGGCCACAATGAAATAACATTTGCCACAGCCAAATTAGTTAAAATGGCAGTTTTCAAAACAGTATAAATGAGCCAATCAAGTGGCAGTGTCACATACAGTAGACTGAAGAAGTAAATCTAAATCTCCACTAGGAAATATATTTAGGGAGGAACAGGATATGCATAGACTCAACTATAAGACACCTGTTGGACTGCAAAAGAAACAAAGAAATAACAACAGGACTCAATATTTCACACATACAAAAGAATTAAATAATGCAGATTCATATGTCTCAGGAAAATACATCACAATATCAATAAAACAATTTTCAAGACATTTGAAATAATATGGTTCTGCTTTTGTATTATCCATCACAGGTCTCAGTAGGTGTAATAGGGGTAGCAAGACAATCAGTAACTCAAATGTGGTAGTGGAACAGCTAATGGGAAAGATGCAATACCCATTACACATTAATATCACCAGCGGCCAAGAGGAGATAAACTGACAAGAAGAAAGTAAAACAGAAAACAAAACAAAAAGGAAACAAAATGTGGATATATCATCTCAAAGGGGATATAAGAGTAATAATAACCCCAAACAGACACTACAATTGGTAACAATGACAGGCTAGGATGGTGTGTTTTTCACAGAACATTTTTCTGGAATACCAAATCTGGCAGATACCTTCTGTAGTGATAAATTTATTTTTACAGTAACCTATGCCCTTACGAAAAATCTCAAGTTGCATTAATTTTGTGATCCACAGAAATTACACTGTCAATGGTATACAGCATTTACAAATACCAATGCAGAATGGTGGGATAGAATTGGGAGGGGGGGGAGGGGGGACAACTTCAAAGTGACAAATAATGGTAGACAAACCACACACAATAAACTGCACTTCAAACCAAATAATTCAGTCTGATTACCCTACACTTCACTGCTTACTACTTTCTTTTCAGTTGATCACAAAAGAGTTTTACCGCATGTAATTTCCTGTATCTGTACTTGAAAGCTTTTTCAAAATTAAATGAGCTCTGGCACAGGAACCCATTTGGGAAACAAGGTCTCAGTAGAGTGCTGATGCTGTAAGAGCCTGGAATGAAGACAGTCCGGTTGCAAAGAACGTGGCCAATCAGAACTACGCAATGGGGAAAGGGATACAGCCTAGCTCATGCCAGAAGGAAATGTGATATGGAAAAGGTGAAGAACCAGCACATTCATCCCAACATAAAGTCCACTTGCAACATTACAAAGTGCCACACCCCAGGCTACAATCTGAACAATCCCTATCATGAAACCTGAAAACTTTACATTCTACTTGCTTATAGGTGCTGTATATAACTGTAACTCACCTTAACCTCTTCTAAAGGTGTATTGTCCGGTATTTCACGTAAAATAACTATGCACCGTTTATGATTGGGACGCACCTTCTGACCTTCCTCATCCACTTGCACATTTGGTGATTCTAAAATACAGACACAACATGTCTTTTATCATAGTAATGGGTCATAAACTGCAACTTACAAGGTGAAAACATTGTTTTATCATTTAAAAGAGGAGGAATGATGCGGAAATTCCAATCTTACAACTTTCATTGCTGATATTTACTATCAGTACATGCTATAATCATGCAATTGACACAACATGAGACAACTTCAGACTATTAAACATTGCCACATATCACTTAGCAACCCTATATATTCACACTCCATTTAAAACAACTCTCAGTAACTCAGTCATTGCAGTGACCAATGACAAAGTGATGATGCCGTTGTCACTGGGTGAATATTCAAGCAGTTACATTGCAGTTTGCTCTACACTGTTCTTTAAGATCGAAGCTGCATTTCTACAGCCACCAGCCACAAAATTATACCTAGTTGGAGTTTTCTGAACTGAGCTAAGACAAAAAAGTCTGAAATGTTTGTGAAAAAATAACCTTGGCCAGAGGTCACCTAACACAGAAACAAAGGTTTTACACTGACTAGAACATCACAGTTGGCCTGACTAGGCCTTTGAGATGACGACCACACAAATATTTAGAATCATATGCACTATGACATAAAATATTAGACAATTACTGTACAATGTTTGAATGACAAAATGACAAGTTTTATAGCAATAACCGCTTACAATCAGTATGACCACAACTTCCAAAAGACTTGAGGGAAGCAAGAAACAGAAAGGGTAAGTGACCAGGTGGGGAGGCACTGCAAAATTTTGGTATATGCAGACAACAGTTCCATGGTAGTAGAAAAGAAATACACACAAATTTGCAAAAAAAAATGACCAATTCACATTTTCCCCTACAATTTTCAAATGGGACATACAGTGCATGAAACATTCCTGTTTTGGCATTCTTCATGCTAATGTGAATTGCAGGCCAACAAAGAGGAACAATGACAACCAAGAACCTCTGGTGCTTCACACAGTTATCTTTTGAAAACTCTATCCATGGAAAGGCTGGAGCTCATAATCCAATCTCTTCATTTCACTGACAATTCCACACTTCAGCAACATTAAGGCCTTGCTGAACTTTTGAAATAATGGCTGAACACTTGAGCAAAAAATTTCCTGAATTTGCACCTTCCAGACCAGAACACTGCTAGAAACAAGTCTGACTGCGAATGCATCATCATCATTCAGCTAAAAATATTCCACTCAATGCCGCCAAAGCTAAAACAAAAACCTGATGGGCTTGGTGGACTATGCTCAGAACATGCCAAGTCTTTCATAATTTACACAGCAAACATCAATAAACCAATCACTTTATGACTTACAAGCAATAAAACAAAGCCAAAAGGAACTAAACTTGTAGAACTTCTGTTGGGTCATGGTCACACACTCAGGACAGAAACCAGTTTGTGCATTAAGTAAACTCCTCCCTTGGTAATGCTCCCCCACCACCCAAAAAAGAAGGGGGGGGGGAGAGAATGGGCTGGTCACCATTCATGAACTGTAGAAGTACTTCCTGGCCTGGCATGAAAAGTGGTCACACATAATAATAATAAATGCAAAATAAGAATGGGAAAGAGGTAAAAAAACAGGCTCACTGGGAGAAGTCCATTGAGGAGGCAAAGGTCAGCAACAGACTGTACAGCCATCAAAAGAGGAGGAGGAGGAGGAAGAAAAATAAGTGGTGGTGGTGGTGGTAGTAGTAGTAGAAGAAGAAGAGAGGAGGAAGGAGGAGGAGGAAGTAAAGTGGCCACAATCTCCACACACCATACATGTGTGATGCAAGAGCTAACAGGAGCAAGGAAAATCAAGAGAAATTCAGCACACTCCCTTAAAATAAGTCATGAATTCCTCAACATGCAACACAACTTTTACACCGACAAATGTGCATGCACATACACACCAACTGCAGTTACCTATATCCTAATCAGACACAAGAGCTAGTAGCGTACCTCTTAATACTTCAGTAATTAATCTGATATCTTTCGTCAGTTTCTTCACTTGATTAAAATTTGCAACAGTCCAGATGGGAACGTACTGGTCATTATCCATTTGAGAAAGCAAGTAGGCATCATTAGCCAGATTCTCTCTGAAACAAAGAACACAGGAATGAGTGCTGAATGGTGAAGATCCTGTAACAGACTGCTGTTGCCACTACTGAAGTTGATAACATCAGTGGTAGTGCAGCATGGTAACCATTAACCCTTTCCCCGTTCCATTCAAATCGCTAGTGCCTGGGCAGAAGAGCCGAGTTTTTTCACGGGACATTTAAATTTACATACTAAACCAGAAATGCTTTAGAGCGTTTAGAGGGGGAGGGGACTTTTAAATCCCGAGCGCTTTGGAGCGTTAGGGAGGGGAAAGGGTTAAGCTACAATGCAGCCTACAGCTAGTCAATCACGGTACCTAAATATGACATTATTGCTGACACTTTCATGTGTGTAACAATTCTCTTTGTGATATACTTCTAGAGAACATCTTCAGCTCATACAGGCATACAGCATACAATCATAACTATCAAATAATGTACAATTACTACAGCAGCAGTTTTTTTCATTCAGCTAGCCATGATAAACACATACTTCCTATTCACAGAATGTGTATAACTTTGTGCATGATAAGGGGCACTCATATTTTTCAGATAAATTTGGGGTAAAATTCTTGTCATATATTCAGGTAAATATGATATTCTGTCGAGACCTCATGAAAATAAAGAAGCTCTTTCCATCTCACCATGCCCAAGACATGTGGTACCAAAGTGTCAGTTCATGTATTATCATTCTGATAGCTTTCGCTATCAGCGCCTGAATCTGTAAGTATGTTCCAATCACTCATATCTAATCTTTCTCACGACACTTATGATTTATTCATACTCCTAAGTACGCCATCTATTTTAGCGCAAGACAGCCTTGCAAGTAGCATAAGAAAGCAGCATTCATAACAAAATGTTACAGTTATTATAGAATAGACCAAACACTATGTGTAAATTTATAATGGCTCAAAAATTTGACTACCTCTTTCCTGGTTTATGTATTGACATTTATCTAGGGCAATATTCCCATGCTTGTCTTGGCACAAGGTTCTGTTAAATTAATTTTGTATGCGAGAGCTTCAAAGCCTTCTGTACCATTTATTTGTCACCTTCAGCAATACCTCCTATACAATTTCTGGGCACAACCTGTGTGCATTCTGGTGTCTTTCAGAATAATTTATTATTTATGTCCACTACTGCAAATCCCACTATGACAGTGCATCCTAAAGCTCCAAAACCTTTATCAATGGTCAAGTATAACAAGGCAGCAAATGACATACCCACTGCTCCACCAAGAAACAAAAACAGTTTATATGAAATAACTGACTAACATACCTTGAGAAGTAATACTCAAGCTGAGAAGAAAGCATCTGCTTTAACTGGTCCAGGGGGATGCCACCACCCGGTCCAGAAGGATTCGGGTCAGTGGGCGATCCCCCTGGCGGAATGCTGGTTTGGGCGTAGGTCTCCAGCGAGTCTGTTATGCCATTCAGTGAGCTGGAAAAACAAAATGCCTATGTGAAGTTTTCTTGAAATACTTACACACGCACACACATGTACCACTTTTGGCATTACTGTTCCAAAATAAAAGTTAATTTTTTTAATCAACAACTGCAGCACTCCTCACACAGCCACGGAGATTTCACAGAACTTTCACACAGCCCCTGACATAAACAATTTTCCAGTATTTAATTAATGCTATCACTTGTTACAAAACAAAATCAGTTTCAACAGAATTCCTGAATAGACATTAACATCTCAATTTCACTACTGAACTCTACTTCAATAAAGCCAGCAAATTTTCTGTCACTGACTGTGCAGCAGAACAAACAGTTGAAAATAAATACTATGGTATTATGTATTTGAAAAAATAGCTGACTTGAGACTAATAGGTGTGCAAGGGACAAATTTTCTATGCCCTGAGTTGTCATATTTATAATCAGATATTTATCATGAAATGTGGTTGCAACATGTGTACAATGCCCAATGCACATATGATTACCCCACAGAAGATGTGACATATGCTAAATAACTACATGCAGCACAGTCCTCCTTGAAAAGTTAATCATTCCTCACCTCACTAAAAAAACCCCCCACATTCTATGAAACACGAAGGTTATTACTACGATCACAACAGCCCACCACCTGTCAGATCAATCCAGTCCACACCCTTCCATCTTATTTCTTGAAGATCCACTTGCTTTACGTCCCATCTAATATCTAGGTACAAAACATGCATTCATAAGAAATTATGGAAGGAGCAATTTCAACAGCCTTGGAAAGAAATCTGTTTGCCTGATCTCCATTTCAAGAGGGACGATGAACAGAACTATTTCATGTGTGTCATGTGCTACTAACAGATTGCCTTTGTTTTTGCAGAGTAGTTTTTCACAAGTGTATGTTGAAAGATTCTGCTTTTCTCAGGCAGTTTAGTTATGTAATTACAAATACAGGTCAGCTAACTTATGGCATCACTGTCAAAGTCTATACAGGGTCCAACCGCACAATTTTTAATCTACCTGACCGATTCCAACCTTTCCACACGATGGAAAATTGTTGATGGTGTGTGATTCACATTAGCCTGAAATGTTGGCAATACAATAACCCCCCGCTATGTCTGTATCAATTCCAAATTATTTACCACATTCTGTGTCATACAATACAACAGTCGACGTGGAATATGGGTCACCACCAATACACTCATCCCTTATTAAATGAGCACATACAAGTAATACATAAAACCAGCAACATATAAACAATTATTTTTATTAGATACACTACTAATACAAGCTCCCAAGTTTGTCCATGAGCATGCTCTATCATGATTCTCTTGTACCCGCTCACTCTTTCTTATATGATCTTCAGTATAGCAATGTGAGTCTTGTATCTGTAGTGTTTGTGCACCTCCAGCTTATCCTTCTCTGATACCTTTCAGCTGCACTCATTCAAATCACTTTGTAAAACATGGGTCCAAAATGCTGTGCAAGTGATTTGGTGTGATAAAGCTAAGAGAGTGAGAACATCATTACATATAGCTATGAAACCTTACATTACAGAGCAAATTGCACATGGTGAATGCAATAGGGATATGGCTAAGAGCCATGAATTTATCTTAAACAGTGAAGTCCATTTCCTTCTGAACTAGAAATTAAAAGTTGCTGAAAACTGTGTTGGTGATAAGCTGGAGCATATAACCCAACCAGAAGCATTATGCACAAATGAGAGAGGCTGCTGGCCCACTGTATCCACAGCCACCCGGAACATGAATTAAAGCTTTCATATCATCCAAGGTATGTTGTTTGAAGATGTGAAGCTGCAAGCTCACAAAAGAGGCCTAGCAAATGTAAGCGATCTGGACTCTAAGGAACATCACGGTTGGTTAGAGAGATCCAAGACTTGTGATAACCTGCATAAACTTCACACATCAGGCAAAAAATCAGGCTTATGGTAACAGTTGCTACAAAGTTTCCTGACATTATGACAAGGTACGAAGATATTCACAGAAGTAAATCTTCAGTGCTGATGACAGTGTCTACTTTGGGAGTGGATGCAACATTTTTATCAAGAGAAGAAATTAAAGCACCAGACCTAACCTAATGACCATCTCATGCTACTTCTTGGTGGTCATTTCATCCAATTTTACTTCTCCACTTCCTCCACACACTGTTCCACAACAAATCTGAATAGCTCGTGCAACAAAAAAGTATTAGTAAATACCCCTTGCTGCAAAATATACTCCATAATGTATGAAGCAAAACTAATGAAACATATCAAAAAGTGCTTGAACTAAACCAGCTGATATCAAGTTATGAGCATGGTGAAAGAATCTGCATTTTTTACTTAAGCTTTAATTTGACTTCTGGTTGCTCTTAAAAGTTTTTGCCTAGAAACAGAAACTTTGGAACCAACTGTGTTCATTTAATGAGGAATTACAGTACAATTTTCTTCAATAAGAACGAAAAATACAACATTATTTACTGTGACACCAACAATATAATAATCATTCTGCAACTCTGTACTTACAGAACAGTAAAATCACAATGTTTTCTGTAGAAAACAATAATGCATTACCTGTAATCAGTGCTTGTGGAAGCTGTGGTGACCAGGGGATCAGGGACGGTTGGGTATACCGCCCCTGAAGGGAGCTTCCCAATGTCCCCATTCATGTACACGTAACCTGTAATTAAAAACAAAATTTTCAACATTGTGTTTAAATGGGTACATTTCACATGGTTATCATGGCAAGATCCGTAACATGCAGTGGAAAAGCTATTGCAGCTGGAGGCCCATTTCCTGCATACCAGTGTGTCTACGAACTCACATTTTCTAGTCACATATGAGGTGTGGCCGATTTTCATGTTTGACCCACAGAATCAGAAGAGAACATAAAAACATTTTTCTGATCTTGCAGCTGCAGAGACTGCTTGGAAAAGTCTTCAGTAAAATTATTAACTACACTTAAATATATGATCTGGAGAGACAGCAACATAAATAACAGGAACACAAAATAGTAATTATTCTCCACCACGTTAATACGTTAATCCTCAGACCCCTTAGTGTACTTGAAATAATAAAACGGTACATTACAGTACCGTTTATGTTCTCCTTACACTGAATAATTGCCATTTCCAATTTCACTTCTCAATAGTTGTATCAATATGACACTTCTCAGCTACTGACACTAGGAAGGGAATGTGTAAAAACATAAAGTTGCAAAAGGATATGCAGCACACAATTACTGGTAATCACTAAACTTTCTATTTTCAAATGTGTATGAAATTTCAAATTTTCAAATATGTGGTAATTGCAAAGTAAGGTTAAGTAGAATTCAATTCTAATGGTTCTCACAATGGTATATTAGACTTACTCAGTACTACTAAGTTCCTGAACTTCGTCAATCTTGTACTTAAAAAGGACACATTGTTCTAGGAACTGGATCTCTTCCTGCCCTCAGAGTGGGGACCTGTGGCCCAGTGAGACAAAATATATTTTTGTCATACCCAAGTTAGCACATGCCTCCAGGAAAGTTCCCCAAACACTTTCTCCTCCAAATACAAGATGGTGGACCAGTCTAGTAATATGGTAATCATGTGCTCAAAAACGCGGTACTCTCATTTCATATGTCACAATATCTTCACCTCTGTATTCAAACTGCTGTGGTATTAACATGACATGAAATAAAATACGTCCAAAACACAATTTGTCATCATCAAGCCGTCATTCCTAGCTGGAATACAGAGCCTCCCCAAATACCTCCAGCATACAAAATTCTGTGCCAACTGCTTGATTCCTGACCGTGTTTTTCCATGTTATATGGCTTGTTCTGCCATTCAGCTGCACGTGTGCCTTCGTCAACCTCCTCCTCTACTACCCTGAGGATTGCAAGCCAAAGCACATCACTATTGTTTCCTAAGTGTATGGCCAATCCATTTCCACTTCCTCTTTTTCTTGCTCAACTGCTGGTATTAAAACACATCTTCATGTATGTATCAATTAAATACAATCACATCATATCCTAAACATGTTTCACAATCTTTATGATCATCCGCAATGAGAAATCATGTCCATCAACACATTATGCATGGTTACAGGGATTAAATCAGCTGGCATTTCACACAGATAAGCACAGAAATGTACGGTCCTCGAATTCTGAAAACCCTGATGACAGCAAGAGTGGATCCCTTACCTCCAAACCTTGTGGAGAAGCATGTAGGTTATTTGAAAGTGTTCACTCTACAAGAAGCCTAACAGAGCTCAACAGGATATATTGGAATTACCTCACACGCACATACAAAACACGATCTGCACTTCAGCCCTATATATTTTTAACCCAAACACATCACTTACTGGTCATAACATCTAAAGGCCTGACTTTCTCCTGCACCACTATTTTCAAGTTCAAAGCTGTTCTTGTAAGGTGACATACAAAATGATTAGGATTCATGTAACATCCTGTGTAAACTGCTGAGCAAGAAGCATGTAACATAATGCATTTCAAAACCAAATTTGGACCTACATTTTCTCATTATGCTCACAGGAGACTGGACATTTCTTATTTTATATTCTGGATACAGCATGTGTGATAGTATTGTTGTAAAGTTGGGGGTAGTTGGTGTGGATTGTATTAGTGTTTCTGTCAGACTATTTTACTGCAAGGTGTCCACCAATTCAACCCCTATCCACATATTTCTATACCTTATTTAAATTCAAACGGCATTTCAGTGTTCACTAAATCAACACACATGCAGTCTATCATAATGACCAGGACAGAATATGCCAAAATTATTCAACCACACAGGAAAACTACACACCACTGGAAAGGTGCAGTTCAAAGATAAGCAAAACATGAACAGCAGGCAACTGTTTTAGTGTAGTTGGCAATAGAGCACACACACACACACACACACACACACACA
>Ga0123357_10001497_pt1 | contig 24840 bp, 23 predicted proteins | sample TergutEmb28metaG_FD_89873 | JGI IMG/M metagenome (GOLD analysis project Ga0123357, IMG submission 89873) | Embiratermes neotenicus P4 segment gut microbial communities from Petit-Saut dam, French Guiana - Emb289 P4 | ecosystem: Host-associated > Arthropoda: Insects > Digestive system > Gut ...
TCGGCCGGTCAGTAAGATTTGTGAGACAATCAATGAGACAAATACAATTTATCCCGGTACAAATTTGACACTAAACTTCAAAATCGCGACAGTGTGATTTGTGCCAAGTCTGGAGTTCTGAAACTTAAATAACTTTATTCAATTATTTTGATAGTTGGTAAGCAATTGTTATTTTAATAATTAATTGTGTCATCAGTATTTCGTTCTGAAATAAGTTACACTTTTGATTAATGAGGCTGTCTCAATAAGATAGCCTCTATGTATTTGTAGAACAATCTATTTTCATTATATTTGCGAAAATTTTATTTGTAATGAAAGTTATTGATTTATTAAACAATAGTAAAAAAACTGCATTTTCCTTTGAAATATTACCTCCTATTAAGGGAAATAGTTTCAATAGAGTTTGCAGCATTATTGATAAATTATTGGAATTCGACCCCAAATACATCAACATCACTACTCATCATAGCGAAACTATCTACAAGCCTGCAAGTAACGGATTAATGCAGCAAGTGAATGTTCGCAAACGTCCCGGAACAGTGGCCATTGCAGGAGCTATACAAAACAAGTATAACATCACCGCAGTTCCTCATATTATCTGCAAAGGTTTTACAAAAGATGAAACCGAATACGCCTTGATCGATCTTAATTTCCTCGGCGTACACGAACTGTTGTTGCTTCGGGGAGATGCTAATAAATTGGAATCCAATCAAATTAAACAGGGCGAAAGCCACGAACATACCACCGATTTACAACAACAGGTAAATTTGTTTAATCAAGGAATCTCAATTGACGGTTCTACTTTTGAAAAACCGGAAACTTCCTTTTCTTATGGAGTTGCCTGCTATCCTGAAAAACATGAAGAAGCTCCGAATATTGAATCCGACATTGCCTATTTAAAGCAAAAAATAGAATTAGGAGCTAAATATGCTGTAACACAGATGTTCTTCGATAATGAAAAATATTTTGAATTTGTAGACCGTTGCCGTGAAGAAGGCCTTACCATACCCATTATTCCGGGAATAAAGCCGGTTGTATTTATGGATCAACTCACCATTTTACCCAAAGTTTTCCGTTCGGATATTCCGGAAGCATTTGCTACCGAATTGCGTAAATGCAAAACCGATGAAGAAGCCAAAGCTGTTGGAGTAGAATGGTGTATCGCCCAATGTAAGGAATTGATTGCCAAAGGAGTTCCAAGCCTCCATTTTTATACATTGATGGCAACAGATAGTGTGAGACAAGTTGCTAAAGCAGTATACTAATTCTTAACTTTTAAAAAGTGCTATTTAAAAATATTATAGGTCAGCAAACCACTAAAGAACGATTAATCAAATCGGTACAAAAAGGGTTTATTCCTCATGCTCAATTGCTTTCCGGCGGAGAAGGAGTTGGAGCATTTCCATTGGCCATAGCATACGCCCGTTATCTTAACTGTACAAACAAGCAGGAAAATGATGCCTGTGGAGTATGTCCATCGTGTGTGAAATTCAACAAGTTAGCTCATCCCGACTTACACTTCGTTTTTCCTATCGTAAAAAACGACAAGAAAAAGAAAGAGATTTGCGATGATTATTTAACGGAATGGCGAAGCTTCTTATCGGAAAATATTTATTTCAATCTATCTCAATGGCTTGATTATATGGGCGCCGAAAATTCTCAAGCAATCATCTATGCCAAAGAAAGTAATGAAATAATTAAAAAACTAAACCTGAAAACCTACGAAGCCGAATATAAAATAATGGTTATCTGGTTGCCTGAAAAGATGCACGAATCATGCGCCAATAAGTTGCTGAAAATGATAGAAGAACCTCCTGCAAAAACTGTATTCCTACTGGTTTCTGAAAATCCCGATCAGATTATCGGCACTATCCAATCCCGTTCTCAATTCATATATATACCTCCTATTGAGCCTAAAGACATGAAAATAGCTTTGCAGCAAACATTTGAATTGCTCGAAGAAGATTTGAATGCTATTGTTCATTTGGCCGAAGGAAACTATATCAAAGCGTTGGAAACCATCAATGCAAATGAAGAAAACCAACTATTTTTGGAGCTTTTTATCACGATTATGCGTAATTCGTGGAAGCGGGATGTTAAAAACATGAAAGCAAAAGCCGACTTTTTTGCGTCATTAGGAAGAGAAAAACAGAAATCGTTTCTGGCTTATGCTCAGCGTATGATTAGAGAAAATTTTCTGTACCGCTTGCATTTGCCGGATATTAATTATTTGAACAAAACAGAAGCTGAATTTGCCGTTAATTTCTCGCCTTATGTGAATGAACGGAATATCATTTCATTCATGGATGATTTAGCTTTGGGAGAACGGCACATAGAACAAAATGTAAATCCGCGCATGGTTTTTTTCGATTTATCAATGAAGATAGCGGTTTTATTGAAAAAATAGATTATCCACTATTGTCTCTTAGAGCATTTGATTTTAAATTCCTGACATATTGATTTGTCCTGCCGCATAAAGCGGATAAATCTGAATGCCGGGCAGCAAACCGAAATTTTCTAAAGAACAGCGCACGCCTGTTTGTATATTCTTCTCTTCCATAAAGATACGCAAACTTTGCATGGCGCCTTTTGTCCCCGATTTCACTTCTATTGGCAAAATTTCTCTACCCGACTGTATCACATAATCTACTTCCGCCTGACTGCCACGCGCCTCGCGTTGCCAATAATAGAGTTGCTGCGGATTACTTGCCTGTGCGGACTTTATTAGCTCCAAACCCACAAAGAGTTCGGCAATAGCTCCTTTGTTTATTTGTTCCAACGTGTCTCCAAGCAGAATTTGCGAAATATCCAAATCAAGAAAACGCTGCATAATTCCGGTATCGAAAATCAAAAATTTGCGGAACTTTGGATTTGTTTGTGAGGCAAGTGGAATACCATTGGCCGCAGAATGTGTTACAGGATAGACTATCCCTGCCAAAGTAAGCAGTTCGACACTTTGTTTTATTTGCTCATGATTGTCGGCTTGCGAAACTGCGGAATAAACAAATTTCTTACCCGTCTGTTCTATTATGGAAGAAAATGCAGCGCGGAGACGCGATACCGGCACTCGTTTTTTGTATTTTGCAAAATCATCGTAATAAGTCAGCATTATATCGTCGAGAACTTGTCGGCAATCATACAATCTGCCTGTTTGCACATAAGTCGCTACCACCTGCGGCATTCCGCCAATAAGAATAAACTGTATCAAATGTTGCAGGGCGGTGTTGTGTGCCGGTTCGGAAAGTGGGTTTTGGGGCGAAGATCTTTTTATACGGTCTGCCAATGCTGAAAAACCCATAGCCCGCAAATATTCGTCAAACGACAACGGATACATAAACATTGAACGTATGCGCCCTACGCCAAACGAAGGCACTTCTTCCAACGCAAATTCGAGCAGCGAACCGGCAGCAATGACGTGTAATTCAGGCATATTTTCATAGAAATAGCGTAGCGCCGAAATGGCAGGAATACAAGCCTGTATTTCGTCGAGAAACAATAAAGTGTGTTTCGGCTCTATCGGCATATTATAAATCAGCGAAAGTTCATCACATATTTTCTGCGGTGAAGAATGTCGTTCAAAAACCGCTTTTACTTTTGCATTCTCTTTTTCGTCAAAATTTATTTCCAAAAAGGAGTCAAACTGTTTGCCAAATTCACGTACCGAAGAAGATTTGCCTATCTGTCTCGCTCCACGCAGTAAAAGCGGTTTGCGAATGGGCGAATCTTTCCACTCAGATAAATACTTATCTATATGTCGCTTAATGTATGCCATTGCAATAAAGATTTAATTTGCGGCAAAGATACAATTTTTCTGAAAAAGTCAAACCTAAAAACAAGTGTTTTTCTGAAAAAGTCGAACCTGAAAACAGGTTTTTCCTTGAAAAAGTCAGATCGAAAAGAAAAAATTGATAAAGATATAATGGAAACAACAAAGAAAAAAAACATTGAAAAATCGAACAGAAAAAATGTAATTCCGGAACAAAAGCCGAAATCGAAAATTATGCAATTTAGGGAAAAATATCCTGAAGGGATAGGATATATAGTAAATATGAGAGCTGTATTAAGATAATTGGAATGAGGTATTATTTTGATACTAATATTCTTGTATTTATATTGTTTGATAAACGATTAGACGATAACTGCGATAAAAATGTTCGTGAGATAAAACCTTTTACCGAACAGCATGTGATAACTTATGGAAAACTTTCATTAACAACTGATCACAAAGACCCAAACGATCACATGAGAGAAATATCAATCTTTTCTTCATATAAAAACCCATCTACAAAAATGGTCAATTTCATTTGTTAAAGAAATTAATCCTTGTATAACTTCCGGTTGATTTTACAAAATCAGTTTATAAACTTGTTTTTCTGTTGCAGTATATTCTGATTTCCAATTAAATTTCCAACCTAATTTCTTTGAAATAACTTTTAAATCTACTTTCTCAAGTGGTAAAACTTCCGTAAATTGCAAAGATGTTATTCTTCTTTTCTAATTGCAAGAAAATCCAAGGCAAACGCATTTAATTTCTGCTTAGAAAAGCTCTCGATAGAAATTAAGTGCGTTGACAATTCAATAACAACCAATAGTAACTGATAATCAAAAAATAATAATAACTTTGCAAATGATTAGAAGGGTGCACAGTACACGGTGCACGGTTATGTATTACATTTTCTTGCACCGTGTACCATGCACCGCTTACCCTTAAATTATATAAAATGGACTTCAAATATATCGTTCCCGGTTGTTGCCGGATGAATCCGAAAGGATGCAGCAAAAAACAAGATTCAAAACTAAACATTTATGATTGGTTATGTGACCTCCCTGATTCGGGACAAGCCACTAATTTTGTAGAAGTACAATTTAAAAATACGCGAAAAGGTTATTATCTGAATAGTGCGGACTTACAACTGGAAAAAGGAGATGTCGTTGCTGTGGAATCAAGTCCGGGACACGATATTGGCACCATCACCTTAACCGGAAAATTAGTTTTGCTTCAAATGAAGAAAAACCGGATACGCACTGATAACGAAGTTAAACGTGTTTACCGGAGAGCAAAGCCAAATGACCTGGAAAAATACGAAGAATCAAAAGCAAAAGAACATGATACAATGATACGCTCCCGCCAAATCGCCAAGGATTTGGGCTTACAGATGAAAATCGGGGACGTGGAATATCAGGGAGATGGAAATAAAGCCATTTTCTACTATATTGCAGACGACAGGGTCGATTTTCGTCAATTAATCAAAGTTTTGGCTGAAACATTCAAAGTCCGTATCGAAATGAAACAAATCGGAGCACGTCAGGAAGCCGGAAGAATCGGCGGTATAGGTCCTTGTGGCAGAGAACTTTGCTGTTCAGGCTGGATGACAAGCTTTGTTTCGGTATCTACCGGAGCTGCACGTTTCCAGGATATTTCTTTAAATCCTCAAAAATTAGCAGGACAGTGTGCCAAACTTAAATGTTGCCTGAATTATGAAGTAGACGCATACGTCGAAGCTCAAAAGAAATTTCCTTCCCGCGAAATTCCACTCGAAACAAAAGATGCAACCTATTATCATTTCAAAACAGACGTCTTCAAAAATCAAATGTGGTATTCTACAGATAAACACGTCATTGCCAATTTGGCTGTAATTCCGGCGGAAAGAGCGTTCGAAATCATTAATATGAACAAAAGAGGAGAAAAACCTCAACTCATAAACCACGAAGAAAATGAGAAAAATAACACCAAAGAATATCAGGATATTTTGGGTGAAAGTGTAACTCGTTTCGACAATAACCAAAGGAAAAAGAAAAAACACAGAGAATTTAACAGGAATAGAGAAAATCATGACAATATAACCCCTAAACTTGTACTAAAAAAGGATACAAATAATAACCAAGAACAAAAAAAGCAATGAATAAATTCCTTTTATTTATTATGTGTTGTTTTCTCCTATCCGCTTGTACAAACAAAAACACATATACCTGTTTCCGCTCATTTAAAAATGCGGAATGGGATAAGGATAGTATTCCTCATTTCGAAATTAACATATCAGATACAATCAATCCCCATCAAATTTTTGTTGAAACACGTAACAATAATTTATATCCATACCAAAATATCTGGCTCTTTATTGAAATAAAAACACCGTCGGGAAATATTCGCAAAGATACTTTAAGCTTTGATTTGGCCGATAATTTCGGAAAATGGTATGGAAAAGGCATTAATATACATAGATTAGTCGTACCTTATGAAAAATCCATTATATTCCGGCAACAGGGAAATTATACTTTTTCCATTAGACACGGCATGAGGGACGATGTATTAAAAGGAATAAGTGAAGTAGGCATCAAGCTGACTAAATAATATTGTATGGTCAATGTTGAAATAATTACTATTGGAGACGAATTACTTATCGGTCAGGTTATCGATACCAATTCTGCATGGATAGCTCAGGAGTTAAATAAAATAGGATTTGACGTCCAGTATAAATCCACTGTTGGAGATAACGAAGAAGATATACTCAATGCTTTTGATAATGCATTTTCGAGGGTTTCGGTAATACTTGTAACCGGAGGAATAGGTCCGACAAAAGATGATATAACTAAAAAAACGCTTTGCAAATATTTCGATTCAAAGCTGATATTTGATGAAGACGTTTTGAAAAACATCGAAAATCTTTTTTGCCGTTTAGGACGTAAAATCAATGAATTAACACGCAATCAAGCATACGTTCCCGATAATTGTACCGTAATCCAAAACATCGCAGGAAGCGCCCCATGCACGTGGTTTGAAAAAAACGGGAAAATATTGGTTTCCATGCCGGGTGTGCCATACGAAATGAAATCATTGATGACCAATGAAGTCATCTTTCGCTTACATAAATATTTCCACCAAACAGATTCTATTCAACATCAAACTTTCTGGGTTAATAATTACTCGGAATCTGCTTTAGCCATGCATTTGGAAACATTTGAAAACGAACTGCCCGGAAATCTGAAATTAGCTTACTTACCTGCAGCCGGCATTATCCGTTTGAGGATAACAGGAAAACATACTTCAGAATCATTTTTGCAGTCTCAAATGGCGGAGCAAAAATCCAAATTGGTAAAATTATTAGGTAATAATATATTTTCAGAAGAAGACAAACCTATAGAAACGCTACTGAAAGATTATTTTGAAAAACACAATCTCACTTTAAGTGTAGCTGAAAGTTGTACGGGAGGAAACATTGCTCATCAATTGACTACAATCCCCGGCAGTTCAGTTTACTTCAAAGGAGGTGTTGTATCATACGCCAATGAAGCAAAAGAAAATATATTGCATGTCAATCCTCTTGATATAGAACAGTTTGGAGCCGTAAGCCAACAAGTAGTAGAACAAATGGCTAAAGGCGCTCAAGAATTATTCAACACTGATTGTTCAATCGCCACTTCCGGTATTGCCGGCCCCGGTGGAGGAACAGAATCTAAACCTGTTGGAACGATATGGATTGCTGTTTATTTCAAAGAAAAAATTAAATTCGAAAAATTCTTATTCGGTCAAAACAGGGAAAATAATATCCAAAGAGCAACAAACACAGCATTAACCATGCTTTATGAATTAGCCACGAATTTCACGAATTAACACATTTATTTTGTGTTAATTCGTGAAATTCGTGGCTAAATATATAGTTAAAAACGATAACCGAGTATAATACCGCCTCTTCCTACTACTGTGTCTTCTAACCGCTTAGATAATCCGAGGGAACGGCCTAATCCAATATTCAAATTCACAACAAACCCTTTACGATTTACGTACTTATAACCTAATCCTACGCCCAAAGCCGCTTCAAGGTAGTCTTCTTCTTTTTTTAGATTACTAAAGACACCACCATAGTCATAATACTCCCTCCATCCAAAACACTTCAGAAAAGCTTCAACATAAAATCCTTTTGAACCATAATCCGCTTTACCAATAAAGTAATACCTGACAAAAGGAGTGATACTATTCCTTTCACCGTCAAGCAGAGTGTTACTTTCATCTGATAAATTTATCCGACCGGTAAACCCAAAACCGAATTCTGAATATGTAACATATTCATAAGTGACGTCAATTGTATGAAGAATCGCTAAATCAAAGATATCCAAACCAAATTCATTTGCTGTTACTCGTATACTGGCAGCTCTTGCGCTACCAGATTGCTGAGTGAGTACACCCAGAATTTTTTCTGTATTACGCAATAATTTCTTATTTGTACTATCATCAGTTTGAGAGAAGCCGCAAAATACTACGTTAATTAACAAAATAAATAACATTAACTTTTTCATATTTATACTTTTTTAATTATTATCACATTATTAAAAACAGATGCAATATATTAATATTTATTAATACCGCAAAGTATTATTAAAAAAACACCATAAAATTTACAATTATTTTGTATAATTACTAACATTTACTTACTTTTGTCAAAGTATTTGCGGAAAATATGACAGATGATCAAAAACAATTGTTAGCTGTTTTCGAATCGAAAATTCATCAATTAATGTCTATGTATAACGTTTTGAAAGAAGAAAATACAGCATTAAAAAATGAATTATCAGAAAAAAATGAGATACTACAAGCAGCCAAAGAGGATATTGATCATTTAAACCTCAGATATGAAAACCTGAAAATAGCAAGGGTTGTTTCAATCAGACAAGACGAAATAACCGGAGCGAAAAAAAGGTTATCAAAGTTAGTGCAAGAAGTCGATAAATGCATCGCATTATTAAATGAATAAAAAAAGATGCAATGAGCGATATTTTTAAAATTCAGCTGAAAATTGCCGAGAAACATTATCCTCTTAAATGCCAAAGAAGTGATGAGAAGATTTTTAGATCGGCAGCGAATTTAATAAACGAAAAATTACTTCAATACGGAAATAAATACCAGTCAGCGCCCATTGATAAAAAAGATTTGACTATAATGGTTGCGTGTGATATTGCAGCTTCCAAAATGAGGTTATTGGATCAACAAAATGAAACTCCGGCTTATGAAAAAATAAGGGAGTTAAACGCTGAATTAGAAGATTTTATTAAAGCTGAGCTTTAATAATTTGTAATTGGATTTAAAATTTGCACTGCTTTGACTTTTAAGGGAAATATCTTAGAAGCAAAAGCAGTTTTTTTATATATTAACTTTATACATAAAACAATATGGGAATAATTATAGGAATTGTGTGCCTCGTTGCAGGAATAGCAATCACATGGGTAGTAATGAATACCTTGCTGAAATCCAAAAGCAAAAGCATCATTGCAAATGCAGAAAAAGAAGCTGAAACGATAAAGAGAGATAAGCTTCTTGAGGTAAAAGAAAAGTTCATCGGATTGAAAGCCGACCTGGAAAAACAGGTTACTTCAAGGAATGCTAAAATTCAGTCGCAAGAATCAAAAATAAGACAAAGAGAATTGATTTTGAACCAAAAACAAGAAGAATTGAACAAGAAAAAGTTAGAAGCCAATGCCATTAAAGAAAATTTGGATGTTCAATTAGAAGTTGTTGAAAAAAGAAAACAAGAATTAGACAAAATCCACAAACAAGAAATCGAACGATTAGAAGCTCTTTCCGGATTGTCGGCCGATGAAGCTAAAGAACGTTTAGCAGAATCATTGAAAGAAGAAGCAAAAACACAAGCTTCTGCCTATATCAATGAAATCATGGAAGAAGCTAAAATGACGGCTAATAAAGAGGCTAAAAAAATTGTCGTTCAATCTATCCAAAGAGTGGCAACCGAAACTGCCATCGAAAATGCCATTACTGTGTTCCACATTGATTCCGACGAAATCAAAGGGCGTATTATCGGACGCGAAGGTAGAAACATTCGTGCATTGGAAGCTGCTACCGGCATCGAAATCATTGTCGATGACACTCCTGAAGCGATTATCCTTTCAGGCTTCGACCCTGTTCGCAGAGAAATTGCCCGCTTGGCACTACACCAATTAGTGCAAGACGGACGTATTCACCCTGCACGTATTGAGGAAATAGTTGTCAAAGTCAGGAAACAAGTAGAAGAAGAAATTATTGAGACAGGTAAACGCACAACAATTGACTTGGGAATACACGGGTTACATCCCGATTTAATCCGAATGATTGGTCGCATGAAATATCGTTCCTCTTATGGACAAAATTTACTGCAACACTCTCGGGAAACTGCCAATCTGTGCGCCATTATGGCTGCGGAATTAGGATTAAATCCGAAAAAAGCAAAAAGAGCCGGTTTGTTACACGATATAGGCAAAGTTCCCGATGATGAACCGGAATTACCACATGCTATACTCGGAATGAAACTGGCAGAAAAATACAAGGAAAAACCGGATATTTGTAATGCAATCGGCGCGCACCACGATGAAACGGAAATGACAAGCTTGCTTGCTCCTATCGTACAGGTTTGTGACGCTATTTCAGGAGCACGTCCGGGAGCACGCAGGGAAATTGTCGAAGCTTATATCAAACGATTAAATGATTTGGAACAATTAGCTCTCTCCTACCCTGGCGTAGTTAAAACGTATGCCATCCAAGCCGGTCGTGAATTACGCGTAATTGTTGGAGCAGACAAAATCGACGATATACAAACAGAAAGTTTATCAAACGAAATTGCAAAGAAAATTCAAGACGAAATGACTTATCCCGGACAAGTAAAAATTACTGTAATCCGTGAAACCAGGTCAGTCGCTTTTGCGAAATAAATTCAGGTTTTGGCCACGAATTTCACGAATTACACGAATAAACACAAATAAAAAATAAATATTTGTGAAATTCGTGTAATTCGTGAAATTCGTGGCTAAAAAATTTAATATGGAAGTAGCAATCATAAAATATAATGCAGGAAACATTTATTCTGTAGACTATGCTTTGAAGCGATTAGGCATAAACCCAATTATCACTGCTGATAAAGAAATAATACAGAAAGCCGACAAAGTTATATTCCCGGGGCAAGGCGAAGCCGCTACTACCATGAAATATTTGCGGGAAAACAAGCTCGACGTATTAATTAAGGAATTAAAACAACCGGTTTTAGGTATTTGCATCGGTATGCAATTAATGTGTAGACATTCGGAAGAAAATAATACCGATTGTTTGGGTATTTTTGATGCGGAAGTCTTGAAATTTCAACCTCAAAAACATGAAGATAAAGTGCCGCATACGGGTTGGAATCAACTGTTTGATTTGAAAAGTCCGCTTTTTCCGAAAGAATGGGAGCAACAATTTGTCTATTTTGTACACAGCTATTATGTTCCGGTTAATCGACATACTGTTGCTACAACCGACTATATACAACCATTTAGCGCCGCATTACAAAAAGACAACTTTTACGCAGCACAATTCCATCCCGAAAAAAGCGGAAAAATTGGTGAAAGTATGCTGAAGAATTTCTTAGCTATTAACATTTGAATATATTTATTCAACTTTCAGTCAATAAATTAATTTGCTAAAAAGCACGAACGACACAAGTGAAATCCTTAGAGTTTGGTGGTCTGAAAGCCATCGCTGAAGATCTGAAAACAAGCGAAATTACTATTCCCCTCAGAAGAACTCCAATAGAAACCATTTACTATTTGTACTGCGCCACAATACATCAACCATTCTTTAATAATCCTGTATCTGCCTGTACAGAAACAGTAAGCGTGTCCCCGTTTTTTGTTGCATTGATCCATGAATCATTGCAAAAATAGCTCCAAACAGAAGCGTTGGTCGTTATGGTAAGTGTTTTCGTACCTTGATCTTTTGTGAACGATAACTGGTCTGATTTTTCCAATCTCTATAAGGGAATTGGCGCTAAATATATAACAATAGAACGATTGAAATACTTTTTCAAATTATAAATCTCCGAATATGTTTTATTTACCATTCTATTTAGTCGCTCCTCCAAAAAACTTAACCAAAAAAAGTAATCTATAAACGCCGAGTGTTACTTATAGTCTTTGATTTATAGTCAACAATTCCCGACCTTTGCGACATGGAAATAAAATCAAAGATAGGGCAACGTATCAAATTTCTTCGAGAGCAAGTGTCTATGTCCCAAAAAGATCTGGCATATATCGCCGATTTGGACAGAAGCTACATTGCAAGTGTTGAAAGCGGTTGTCGAAATATTTCCATTGTAAATGTTGAGAAAATCGCTAATGCGTTGAATGTGCCTCTAAAAGAATTTTTTAATGCCACAGAATTTGATTTCACTTCAGGAAGCAATAAATAGAATTAAGTCCTCTATTGAAACGGCTATTGTATCGGGCGGAACTACTGCAAAGAATAACTTAATTCGCAGCCAGCAGCCTATCAAACTATTACATGAAGTTGTAAAATCCGAATTAATTCGGCATGGAGTGAATGAGCAACACATTAACCCTCCATTGGACGAAAGTGCAGGCGAATTGAAATTAGCTGGATTTTTTAAACATAAAGACCAAGATATTTGTGTTGTTCCGAATAATGTAGAGAAAACACCTGAAATACTTCATTCGGAAGGAATTTTGTACGGAAAAAAAGATATTTTCGGACAGGAATTTACCGAAAAAACGCTATCAATCAATGTGAGAAGTCAATTAAGCAGTTCTACCAAAAACTATGATACTTTGTATGAAAGGACTTTTGCCGAAGCGCTTAACCTGCATTTACGTTGTCCCCAAATGGTTTTAGGAGAATTATACATGATTACTGTTAATGAATATGATAGTAATTTTGCTAATAATAAGCAGGTTGTATATAAGAGAAGTTCAAATATAAAAACTCATATTCAAAAATATCTGTTATCGTTCAATGCAGTAAACGGTCGAAGCATCACTTCTTCTAATCATTACAGATACGAAAGGGTGTGTTTGTTAATCGTTGATTTTAGTCAAAATACGCCGCAAAATTTATAATACTAATGAAGATCTTCGGACAGACGGGTTACTAAAAGAAGATTCCATTGCTTCCATTGAAGGATTGAGTTTCCCTAATTTCATCTCGGATTTGCTGAAAATCTATACAAACAGGTTCGGAACAGGTAGATTTAGTTGATATTTATCCGTTAAAAACAAATTAATATCCTTAGAATTAGAAAGAGAGCGTAATTCTAAAATTTCCTTACCGGAAAAATCGGGAATTGTAAATTTTTCAATAAAGTTTTTTTGATAGCAAGGATAACCTCCTTCAATAGAAATACTTGTTTTACTGATATAATAGTTCATAATTTCGGAATTAAGCACTTTCTGTACAACGTCAATATTTTCTATCTTTGAAAGTGAATGTCCCGTATTGCCGAAAAGGTTATATTCATTTGACGGTTCTTTAAAATAGATACCATAGCCATTGGTAAACAATGCTTCTTCATCTTCAACCACCAGAAAACGAGGATATTGACTAAATGTCGGATTTAAAATCTTTTTCCCGAAACGTGTCAAGCCTTGTGTGCGTCCCCAAGCATAAAACGGATTGTACTTGGTTTTTCCTTTATCGCGTGCAAGCAATTCTTCTTTCACCGAAAGCAGGTACTCGTAGCAATAAGGATACTTCGTTTTAAAATTGTCCTCGTCAATAATCGTTGCCGAACCATTTACCTTGTAGGGAAAAATAATTCTTCGCACATTTTGTAAAATATCATTTTGAGTCTTAAAATCGGATATTTTATAAACGCTTCGTGTTATTTCCTTTTCTATCTTGTAATGTTTTCCGTTCTGTCCTGTTTTAATGATACAATTCCTGTCAAGTTTGCTTCCGTCGACAAAAAATATATCATCTTTAAGTGTAGCTATACCAACACAAATATCAAACATTTGCTTTATCGGTGTTCCAATAGTTTCAATAGCTTTGATGTTTTTCTTTTCATCCGATCTTAACAAACGCCATTTTTTGATGTTCAGCTCAGAAACGGCATTTTCGGAATATCTGACATTAGAAAGAAACTCTTCCGGTGAATGTGTATCGGGAATTCTATCGTACAGTATAAAGTCATTTTTATTTTTCTTTAAAAAAGTGATTGCCGTATAGGTTTGTACATCAAAGACTTTCTTTGAATTGAAGTCGATAATCTTATTCAAACATTTTTTATTACTCAAGAAATTTCGCAACGATTCTCCCGCCAATGAAGTGAAATAATTGTTCGGTGTAATATAGCCCAATTGTCCATTTTCTTTCAGTAAATCATATCCCAATTCAAAAAAAGCGAAATACAAATTGAATGTACCTTTCTCAATGGTTTTCCAATATTTGATGAGATATTCGCGATTTTCGTCGGACAAATCTTGAAATTTCACGTAAGGCGGATTGCCAACAACGTTATTGTACTTTTCAGTCCATTGGTAACGAAGGCTATCTCTTTGATACAAATTGAAATCCGTTTCTTCAAGAATTTCATCGTGTTGCAGTGCATATATGGAAAGTAAACGTTTTGCCCGTTGTATATTGTATGGCAATATATCCGCACCGAAAATATTTTCTTGTATCGTCTTTTTAATGGACTTACCATATTGTCTGTGATAATATTCTGCTAATCCGATTAAAAATGCCCCACAACCCGAACTTGGGTCTATATTTCGCTCATTTTCTTTCGGTTTAATTTCGTCAATGATATAATCTACAATGTAGGTGGGGGTGAAAAATGCACCATTCAGTTTGCGATCATTATCTGGAATAAGCATTTCCAAACAATTTTCCAATGTTTTAATAGAGTCAATACCAAGCATGTTAACTTGTATGCTTAAATTATTGTCTGGAATATAATTATGCAGATAATCCTCCAAGATACAAGAAGACGAATAGTCTAAATGAAATTTGTCAAGATAATGAACAATAACTTCTTTTTCAATATTTTCGATATTGAAAGAAGACAATAATTCCGCTATTTTTCGTTTGATTAGCATTTATTTATGATGACTATACGCAACAAAAGTACTACTTATTTTTTAATAACAAAAAGATATTGTGTGTTTTCTACCCTGTCAATCCGCCTGATTTTTTAAGCTTTCTTTCTGCAAACAATTTAACATACTCAATAAGATTGGCTTTAGATTTAGCACTCCAGTTTGAAAATTCATGAGCATTATACTGTATTTCTACAATCGTTTGGGCTTTGATAGCATTGATGAGTTTCCAAGTTTCTCTGTTTACCTCTTTGTTTGCAGAAGAAGCTTCAAGAATTGGTACAGTTGCAAAAATTCATATTCCCGTTTTCCCTCGTAATAAAAATCCAAATAGAGGGATTGATTACCGTCAGCAAGTTTTTTCACTCACAACTTTATCGGCTCTTTTACCTTTGGTATTATTTTTTCCTGTTTCATTATTCATAAATGCTAAATGATACGGAAATAGAAGTAATATGACGAATGTTATTTCAACCACCGGTCAAACCACTTGAAAAATTCCCGTTGAAAGAGAATTCCATTTTGGGGATGTGAAATCCAATGATTTTCGTCCGGAAAAATTATCATACGGGAAGGGATTCCACGCAACTGAGCCGCATTAAAAGCCATCATTCCTTGAGATGCTAAAATCCGGTAATCCAACTCTCCACATGTAATCATAATCGGTGTATTCCAGTTTTGTACGAATTTATGGGGCGAATTGGAGTATGATCTTTGAGCTGTGGCATTATTGCTATCCCAGAATGAACCGCCCAAATCCCAGTCTGCAAACCACATTTCCTCCGTTTCAAGATATTGCGCCTCCAAATTAAAAATGCCGGCATGCGCAAGGAATGCTTTGAAGCGATTGTTGTGGTTTCCTGCTAACCAATACACGGAAAAACCGCCATAGCTGGCTCCCGTGCAACCTAACTTTGTTTTATCAACAAACGGTTCTTTAGCCATTGCATCAATAGCAGAAAGATAGTCTTTCATATTTTGTCCGCCATAATCGCCGCTGATTTGTTCAAGCCATTCCTGACCAAACCCAGGTAACCCGCGCCGGTTGGGAGCAACAACAATATAGCCATTCGCAGCCATCAATTGCAAATTCCAACGATAAGACCAAAACTGACTGACCGTGTTTTGCGGCCCACCCTGACAATATAATAATGCCGGATATTTTTTATTGGAATCAAAATTAGGCGGATATACAATCCAAGTTAACATACTTTTATTATCCGTAGTCTTAATCCAACGTTCTTCAACTTTTCCCATCGTAAGCTGATCGAGAATATGTTTATTTTCCGCAGTCAACTGCTTTTCTTCTTTAGTGGCAATATCTACTGAAAATATTTCGTCAGGAAAAGACATGGAATGTTTCAGGCCATATAGTTTTCCATTAGAGTAGCTAACAGATTCATAATCATGAACTCCGGAAGTTAAAGCTTCGATATTTTTAGACAAATCAATGCTGAAAAGTTGTGTTTTTGCTTCTACGCAGGCCACATAATAAAGGATTTGAGAATTAGCATTCCAGCAAAAAACATCCACATTGTAATCAAAATTTTCCGTCAGGTATATTTTTTCTTTAGAATCCAAATCCATTACAAACAAACGATTCTTATCCGATTCATAACCATCTCTCTCCATGCTCAACCAAGCTATTTTTTTACCGTCGGGAGAAAAGCAGGGATTAACATCATATCCCATCATACCTTCCGTCAAATTAACTGTTGTTTTTGTTTCGATGTTGTATAGATAAATATCCGAATTAGTAGATTTAGCATAATCAATTCCCGTTTTTTTTCTGCAAGTATAAGCAATTTGTTTGCTGTCGGGATGCCAGTTGAATTGTTCAATTCCTCCCCAAGGTTTCATGGGAGCTTCATAAGGTTCTCCTTCCAAAATATCTGTAATATTCTGTAATTCATTATTTTTAAAACCGGAAACAAAAATGTGAGGAATAGTTTCAACCCATTCGTCCCAATGTTTATACATAAGATTGTCGATAATTCGTCCTGAAGCTTTGGGCAGGTCGGGATGTATGTCGCTTGTGCGTTTTCCATACTTGATATTGGCAATAAATGCTATTTTTTGTTCGTCCGGAGAAAATCTAAAGCCATCAATTCCTTCTTCTGAAGAAGAAATTTGTTTGACATTAGTGCCATCGGCATTCATTACAAAAATCTGCGATTTGCCATTTTTATCCGATTTCAGGAAAGCGATTTTTTTCCCATTTTCAATCCAAGCGGCATTGGATTCACTTTTAGCTGTTTTTGTAATTTGTTTATTATCCGAACCGTCCATATTCATAGTGAAAAGTTCGGTATTCGTTTTATTTTCTTTAATCCCTGTATACGTTACGGGATATACTATTTTTTTGCCATCAAAAGAAATCGAGGGAGCTCCTACCCTTCCAAAACTGTATAAAACTTCAGGAGTCATCATACCGTCAGTTACGGTAATCATACTTCTACCTATTAAATCTTTCGATTCTTCTTTTTCTTCATTAGAGTTGCAACAACTTGTTAATAAGACTGATGCGATCATAGCTGATAAAATAATTGAATTGAATTTCATAATGTTTTTATTTTATTTCTCCAATTCCGGATAACTAATCCGGGAATGAAACGTATTAATCAATTTCTCAATAAAAATAGTCTTGATAATTTTAATATCCTTAAATGTCAGAGGTGTATCTGCCAATAAACCTTCGGCAATCTGGCTATTAATAATTCTATCGACCAATTCTGTTATGGATTCTTCAGAATAGTCTTTTAAGCTACGGGAAGCCGCCTCCACTGCGTCGGCCATCATCAAAATAGACTCTTCTTTCGTACTTGGATTAGGCCCCGGATAAGCAAATTTGGATAAATCTACCGGAGCATCCGGAAATTCATTTCTATACGAATTATAAAAATATTTTGTCACTCCCGCACCATGATGCGTCCGTATAAAATCAATCAACATTTCCGGGAGATTATATTTTTCGGCTAATTTAATTCCATCCGGTACATGCTTGAGGATAATTTGCGCACTTTTTTCATACGGCAGGTAATGATGAGGATTGTTATCTCCGACCTGATTTTCAATAAAATATCCGGGATTTTCAATTTTTCCAACATCATGGTATAATGCACCGGTTCGGATTAACAGCGGATTAGCGCCAACTTTTTCCGCTACCGCAGAGCCCAATATCGATACTTGCAAAGAATGTTGAAATGTTCCCGGCGCAATCTCCGATAATTTTCTTAAAACAGGAGTATTTATATCCGATAATTCTACCAACGTAACTCCGGAAACATAACCAAAAATACTTTCAATGATATAAATAAGAGCGTATGTAAACATCAGGAAAATGAAGTTAATCCCAAAATAAACAAACATTCGCCAGTTAATTTTGGAAATATCTCCCTCCATGAAAAGAACTAATCCCAGATAAATAACTATATACGTCAACAAGATAAAAAATGAACACCGGATTAATTGCGAACGTTTAGTTAAGACATTCAAGCTATATATGACCACCATACTGGTAGAAAACTGTAAAATAATAAATTCGAAAGGAGACGGAACCATTAATGAACACATCAATATAGCCATATTATGCGCAGAACAAGCGGTCCGGGAATCAAAAAAAGTTCGAATTACAATTGGAATAATAGCATACGGGATAATATATACATTAAATAATTGATAATTTACACACAGCGCCGTAATGATCGTAAAAAATCCGATTAACGAAAATAAAAAGAACATATCTTTATTATTTTCATAAATTTTCCGCCTGAAGAAATAAACAAACAAGTAGAGAAAAGTCATGATAATAGCTATCTGGAGAAAAACTCCAACCAGCACCCAACCTTGTGCCTGAACACTCTTTGACCGAGTTTCAATCACTTGTCTCAAAGAAGATAATATATTATAAGTTTTGTTGTCGACAATCTCTCCCCTGTCAATTATTTTTTCTCCGGCCTGTACCATTCCAATAGAAGGAGATACTTGACTTAACAGACCATTTTTTATTCTAACCGATGTTTCTTCATCATATTTTAAATTTTCAGTCAAATAACTGTCAATCGATATGGAACTCAGTATTTCAATATTCAAGTAAGCAGGAATATTACTCAATATGTATGAATAAGCAGATCTGACCGTAAATAACAAGCCGACATCCTTTCGAGAAGCTATGTTATTATGGATAACCATAAAACCGGAATAATTATGCCCACGCAAAAATTCATAATCCGAAACAGATACAATCCCTTGCTCATAAACCTTACGCAGGCTCTTCTCTATGTATAGCGCATAAGTATTCGTAATCATCGGATAATTGCTCCGATTTTTTACAAATTTCCCCAATTGATTTTCTATAACATTTTTATCAAATAAAAAATAGGGTTCGAAAGACCGGGCGATACTATCTTGTTCTCTTTTAAATTCTGACTGTATTTTGTAAATAGGAAAATCCAAGGGAGCTGTTAGCAAACCGTATCTCCAAGGCTTTCCTTCAATAAAAACATACTTGAATTTGCCTTCTCTCGGAAACAAAAATACAATCAATAAAGTTATTATTATAAAGTAGATAAATACCGGAACATTATGTAATTTCTTTCTCATTCGACTGAATTTTGTCGAAAAGTAGTAAAAAAAAGATATAAATACCTATTTTTGCGCAAAAAAAATATAATATTATAATTATATCTCAAATGTCAACAAGAAAAACAAGGGTTCGTTTTGCTCCAAGCCCTACCGGACCTCTACACATTGGAGGCGTAAGGACTGCATTATATAATTACCTATATGCTCAAAAACATGGAGGAAACTTTATTCTCCGAATCGAGGACACAGATTCCCAACGGTTTGTTCCCGGAGCCGAAGAATATATCATAGAAGCTTTGAATTGGTTAGGTATTCAATTTGATGAAGGAGTACACGTTGGTGGCGCTCATGCCCCTTACCGCCAGTCGGAAAGAAAAGAGATTTACAGGAAGTATGTTGATCAACTGCTGGATGCCGGTTTAGCATATATTGCTTTCGATACTCCGGAAGAATTAGAGGCAAAAAGAACAGAAACGCCTAATTTCCAATACGATGCATCGACACGTATGGAAATGACAAATTCACTTGTATTGACAAAAGAGGAAACAGCGTCTTTGATCAATGCAGGAAAGCAATATGTAGTACGAATTAAAATAGAGCCTAATCAGGATATTGTCGTTCATGACCTGATTCGTGGAGAAGTGCGTGTCAATTCTTCCATCATAGATGATAAAGTTTTGTATAAATCGGCAGATCAACTGCCTACCTATCATCTTGCCAATATAGTCGACGACCATTTGATGGAAATCACTCATGTGATAAGAGGAGAAGAATGGTTGCCTTCCGCCCCGCTCCACATACTTTTGTATCGCTATTTAGGCTGGCATGATACCATGCCGCAATTCGCTCATCTTCCGTTGCTGTTAAAGCCTGAAGGCAATGGAAAGCTCAGTAAACGCGACGGAGACCGGTTAGGCTTTCCTGTTTTTCCTCTGCAATGGACAGACCCAAAAACGGGAGATGTTTCATCTGGCTATCGTGAAAACGGATATCTGCCCGAAGCTTTAGTCAATTTTTTAGCCCTTTTGGGATGGAACCCCGGTAATGATCAGGAAATTTTCTCAATGGAAGAATTGATAACGCTCTTTAACTTAGAACGTTGCAGTAAAAGCGGAGCAAAATTTGATTATAAAAAAGGCGAGTGGTTTAATCACCAATACATTCAGATGAAATCTGATGTGGAATTGACTGAATTATTTTTAGATTCGCTTGCACATCAAGAACCTGCGCCGGCTTTTATTGCATATCTACCTGTAACTCCAACTTTCGATAATTTCATTTTTCACGAAATTGCACAGAAAGCCTACGAAGATTCGGATTTTTTCAACAAGGTGGTAAAAATAGTCGGTTTAGTGAAGGTCAGAATCAATTACATTCACGAACTTTGGGAACAATCGTCATTCTTCTTTATAGCTCCTGAAATTTATGATGAAAAAACGGTCGCCAAACGCTGGAAACCTGAAACTCCCGATCAACTCACGGAACTTGCAGGAGTTTTATTATCCATAAACGATTTCTCTGCTCATAACACAGAAGAAATTGTAAAAGCATGGATCGCTGAAAAAGAATACCATTTAGGTAATATTATGAACGCATTCAGGTTGACATTAGTTGGAGAATCAAAAGGGCCTCATATTTTCGATATTACCGAAATATTAGGAAAAGAAGAAGTTATCCGGCGTATAAAAAAAGCAATAGAGACGCTATGAGTTACCGCTTGCTTCAATGGTTTTGGAATCTTTTGTCACGTATACCTTTGCGTGTGATGTATGTATTATCGGATGGCTTGTTTTATCCGTTGTATTATCTTGTCCGGTATCGTAGGAAGATTGTACGCAAAAATCTGACCGAATCTTTTCCCGAAAAAAGTTTACAGGAAATCAGGAAAATAGAAAAACAGTTTTATAGCTTTTTTATTGATACTATTTTTGAAATGTGTAAAATGGCTACTATTTCTCCCAAAGCGATTAGCCGGCACATGAAATTTACCAATATTGAAGCTGTAGAGGCAGTTTTACAACAAGGAAAATCAATTTCGACTTATCTGGGTCATTACGGAAATTGGGAATGGATAAGTTCTCTACCATTACATTTGAACCGGGAAATAGTGGCCGGTCAGATCTACAGTAAGTTGAGGAATGAAGTCGTAAACCGCTTGCTGATTCACAACCGCGAACGCATGGGAGCTATTGGCATTGAAATGAAAGAAACAATGCGCCGGATAAATGAGTTAGTTAGCAATCAAAAAGTCAGTATTATCGGTTTTATTGCCGACCAATCACCGGGGAAAGAAAATATTCATCATTATGTAAAATTTTTACATCATCATACTCCGGTAATTATTGGAACTGAAAAACTTACTAAACGTTATGGCTTTGAGGCTTGGTATCTTAATGTCAAACGATTGAAAAGAGGATATTACGAAGCCAACTTCATCCGGCTTCACGAAAATCCGCAGTCCCTACCCAATTTCGAATTAACGGATCTCTATTACCGGCATTTGGAACAAGCCATTCTCCGGCAACCGGAGTTGTATTTGTGGACACATAAGCGTTTTAAACATGCTAAAAAAATAGAGGTGTAACAAAAAATTGCAAATTTAAAAAGATGAAAGAATTTGTTGAAAATATGCTCCATTATGAGCGCGATTTGTTTTTTTTATTGAATGGAAGCCACTCTGTTTTTCTGGACAACATGATGTATACCATAAGCGGAAGCAAGATATGGATTCCGCTATATTTATTCGTTGTGTTTATTCTTTTTTATAATTTTATCAAAACTCCGAAAAAAGGAGTTTTGCTTGAAGCCTTGCTTATATTGCTTTTCTTTATTCTGGTATTTGCGTTATGCGACCAATTTTCATCCGGATTGATAAAACCTTTTTTCGCGCGCCCTCGTCCCGGATACCATCCTGATTTTAAAGACCTCGTACATCTTGTAAATGGTTACCGAGGCAATAGAAACGATTACAGCTTTATTTCAGGACATGCAACGAACTGTTTCGGCTTTGCGGTTGCTCTTTCGTTAGTATTTAGAAATCGTTGGGTAACGCTTACCACACTTGTTTGGGCTACACTAATCAGTTATTCCCGGATTTATCTCGGTATGCACTTTATTTCCGATGTCGTAGGCGGAATGATAGCAGGCACATTGATAGCAACAATTTTGTATGCTGTGCTTATCCCTTTGCGTAAAAAACTTTTCCGGTTGGAATCGTCCGAAAAAACGCAAATCTATTCCAGGCAACATAGCAAGCTGCTGTCTTTAGGATTTACAATTTATTTGTTTGCGGTTATTCTTTTAAGTCAGGTTCTATCGACTTGATTTTTTTCAACATTTCCCTTATCTGCGGATAATATTCAATAACCGCTTTTAGTTGTCTATCATTTCCGTTTTGATCTACATTGTTATTTCTCAAAGCATTTTCATTAACAGTTTGTCTTGTATCAATGTCTCGCAATTTTATTGAATAACCGTTTTCAATGACGATGTACGGATATTCTTCACCCCAATGGTCTTTGTTTATCAGCGCCATCGCCCAAAACCAAATATCATCGGCGTATGGAGTGAGTTTCATAAATAGTTCTCTGTTTTTAATATCATTATGAAAGCATTTAGGGGGATATAATATTCCCCCAACACCGGTTGGAAACAAATTTTTTCGTATAGTTTGTCCATCACAGTTACTCCATTGGTTATAAGAGAGCAGGTCGTGATTTTCATCGACCTTCATTCCGTGGGCGCGATGACAAATGATTTTCCCCGGATTTTCTTTGTGTGTAGCCAGCAATTGTTCAAACCAATTCCGCGGATAAAAAACATCATCATCGACAGTAATAATATAATCTTTCGAAAATGTTTCAAGCGCAGGAATAAGTTTTGTGTATGATCTCATATCTTCACAAAAACGAATTTCAAGCCCTTTTCGGGTTAATTTTTCCATAATCTTCGGAATATTCTCTTTATCCTTGTGCCCAACCCACAAAACTATTTTATCAGGCTTTACTCGCTGATTAAAAATCGTAATAATTGCGTAAGGAGCGGTATGTGTTAATCTCATTCCGTAGGAAGTCAGAGAAACAATATACTGCGGAGAGTTTTTTTTATTCCCAAGCGGCTTAAGAAACGGAATTAAAACAATTCGTTTACATTTGCGCCACTGTTCGTGTAATATTCTTTTTTCTCTTTTCCAAAGCTTCCATAAATTCATATTTCCTCCTTTTTCAGTTTTTCATTTACAATCATGTCGACAAACGAACCGGCAAGTATTTTTTTTCTCGCCCAATAAAGCGTCAATTTGTGTACACCCCATCGGGCGGTTACTTCGTCGTATAATGCTTGGCTAAAACGGTCAAATCCCACTATTAGAAACCGGTGAAAATCGGCATAGCAGACGACTTCGCAATTCAGTTTTTTCCATTCATCATGTTGCATCATCCGGTTAAAGCAAATTTGATAAAAGAAATAATGTCCGGTCTCTTCTTCTTTTTTCCAGTATTCAAGCAATATAGAAAGAATATCGCTAATAATTTTATTATCCGGTTTGGCAATCATAAAAGAATTCTGCATTCTTACGTAAGATGCCGGTTCCCAAGAAAGACCCAGCGGGTCAAATTTGGTGAAAATTTTCAGGTCTGCCGGTGGTGTTTCAGAGCGTTGAAGCGCAAAAAAGTCCTTTTGCAGCCAACTTTCTTCAAGCGGTTTCGTCAAATAAATGGTAGCGTCGAGCCAAACGCCGCCGTAAGCCGAAAGTAAATAGGAACGTACAAGATTGGACAGTTTTGTAATGTTATATCCGCCGGTACCTAATCTTTTCCAAACAAAATCGGGCAATTCAATATAATCACTCATGTTTTCTTTCGACAATATAATTATTTCGTAACCGTTGCTGTATTTTTTGACGGAATTAAGACAAACATTGACGACCTTCGGTGTATTTTCATCTATTCCCTGATACCAAAATTGCCAAATAATTTTTTTCCCTACCAATTCCGGTTTTTTAGGAACAGCAGAAAACCGTTCTATTTTCCCGCTTAGAAAATCTGCAACGTAATTATCCAATTTTTTGGCTATTGCGGCTTGCACAAGAAGATCTTTTTTGACTTTTTTCGCCATTTTTATCTGTATCCATTTTCTTGAGATTTTCCTTAAAAAATACTCTACTGTTTCAACTATTTTTCTTAAAACTTTTTTCATTTTTCCTCTTATATAATTTACAATTTACAATTTTAGATTTATGATTTATGATTTTAGATTTTAGATTTTAGATTTTAGATTTTAGATTTACTAATGTTTCGCACATGAAATAACCCTGCAAAAAAGGGAAAATAGATAAAAAAAGTAGCATATTTTTTTTGCTAATGTCATTGAAAATGACTACATTAGCGTTGAATTTCCAAATCATAA
>Ga0123357_10001498_pt1 | contig 24839 bp, 16 predicted proteins | sample TergutEmb28metaG_FD_89873 | JGI IMG/M metagenome (GOLD analysis project Ga0123357, IMG submission 89873) | Embiratermes neotenicus P4 segment gut microbial communities from Petit-Saut dam, French Guiana - Emb289 P4 | ecosystem: Host-associated > Arthropoda: Insects > Digestive system > Gut ...
ATTTTTTTAAAAATAAAAATAAAAAGCAAGGAAACAAGAGTTTAAAAAAAAAAAAAAAAAAAACATGGAAATAGTACTTTGGAAATGTTGCACAGTTTTCACTATTTATTGTAAATCATTTTACTTTCTTCATGTACTTCACACTGCTTTCCATTACATTTCACTTAAGCAATATACACACAGAATGACATCAAGTAACAAAACTTCACAGGAAATACAGGAGTCATATTCATGGGGGAGGAGAATCAGTGAAGTTTATGAATTATCAATCACATCAGTAACCACTACTTTGAACTATTCAACTGAACAACTTCAGAAAACAAACTGTCAAATGGCTATGCAGCAGCACCTGTCCCAGCAGAAACTGCTGCATTTGGGATGGCCAGCTGCCTGTATTCATGTCACTATACATATTTCATGCAACATCAACATCAACACCCACCACACCATCCCATATTGACCATTTTCATAACGAAAAAGTGAAGTATTAAAGGTGTGAATTTCCAAATATTTTTCACCATAAAAAACTTCAGGATTCTACAGTGAATGCTGTTATCACTAGTTCTTGTGGCCTCCACATTCATATGATTATCAGAAAGTCTAAATTGCAAACAGTCAGTGCCTGTAACGAAACCTGCACACATACATGCACCTCACCTATACAGGTCTCAAAATGGCAGTCTGTACCTTCAGCATGATGATGATGCACTTGCCTAGGCTTGGTATACAACACAGATAATATCTGTTGGGAGCTTTGCATCCTATTTTTCCATTTACTTTTGCAATGTCCTTATTCTAATAACTCTACACGCTTTTTTGAAAAGAAATGTTTCAAATAATTTGCACTTTTGTCACATATTTACTTCTATGGCTGTACCAACAACCAAAGAAAAACAATGTATCACAAAAAACAACTGCTCATTCATGGCCTACTACACACATACAATGAAGCTAAACAGACTGCAAGGACATTCAATTCATTGTGTAATTCTCTGACTGCAAATTGTGCTGTATGTCTGTGTTGTTGCCTCATTTACACAGCATGTAATCACATCTTCATGGCACCACATATGTTCTGATCATCATCAAATACTTCATTGGCCTCACTGTCCCTGTCATATTTCTTGTAATTATCTTGTAAAATGCATTATTTTCTATACAGCACATGTGACTTAAAACATGTGTTTTCATTTTCTCTATATTTTTTTCTTCAGCGTTTATAAATTCAAGAAGAATTCAGCAACATAGCATCAGAACTTTATGTACTACTTCAAGTAAAGTGTTTTATTTGTGTCAAATTTTAACCAAAATTTAATTTGGCCAATAGGTTTCTGTAAAAAATTCCCAATATAAAATTTTACAAAAATCTGTGCAGTGCAACAAATTTAATTGTGACCTAATAACACAACTCATTAGCTAATCAGCAGTATGATTCAGAGGTCAACTGGGATTGACTATGAAGATTAACGTCTTCTTGGATATGATCTCGTGTATTATTTATTTACGGGTTATTTAAAAATTCTGCCAAATAAATCAAACCACAGAGTTTCAATGGTAGAGCACAATGAACTGTAAAGGATGTATGACAAAAACAGTCATGGTCTAACTTGAGGTGTTACCCTGGCTCCTGCCTGAACATAGAAAAAACTACAAAAGACATGTCAGGATAGCTTGCCTGTGGGCTTGGATTTGAACCTAGGAACCCTAAAATATGAAGCAGAAGTGTTACCCACTTCTCTGCAAAGTTCAGTGTGCTACCATGCAATGTGGTATACAGGTATTGATGTTTCAGAAAATCTGCAGTTTCCACCTACAAGGAAGAAGATATTCCTAAAATGTTTTTATGTCTCTACAAAGCTATGCAGTGTCATATCCCAGAAGACAGTAATCTCCAATTCCACAGTAGTTTTCCTTAACTATTCAGTTCATTAATTTATCCTTTATTTTGCATTAATTTATTCCCTACTACATCCTTATGTTTTTCTGACTCATCAAATGAGTTACCATAAAACCTGACAATTTATTACAAAAGTCTATGATGGACATTTCACATCTTTTCCCAAACCTGGTGTAATATGGTTAACATTCCTCTTTTATATATGAAACATCACGGATTAAAAACTAGCCTGAGGTTTTCCATGGCTTTCCTCAATCCCTCTGTGAAAATTATAGAATATGACATCAAATCAGTCTGGCCACTTCCTTCCACAACCTTTCCAATTCACTACTCACAAATCATCCCATCACTTCACACTAGTTTGAGCTACTGACAGTACCATTACATAAACCATACACCATAAACAAACTTATTTCTCCCATAGAATTCATCTGGGCATAACAAAATTACTAATTTAAAAGCCACACAGCTTTTTACAGACTGCAAAATGTCACTGATGCTTACACGCTGGCAAATGAAAGAAGGAAACACAAAATGAAATCCCTAATTTATCCTGATGAACACTATCAAAATAATATTTGAATATTCAGTTCTTGCTTTACACACAACACTATGTCTCCAACACAGGGACCGCTCAGAAAGTAACACAGTTTTTGCAGAATGCAAAACATGTCACTGATGCTTACACTCTGGCAAATACAAGAAGACAAAAGGGGAGGACTTCTCTAAATCAACCCTTTAAATGTTATCCAAATAATACTCACACATTCAGTTCCTTCTTCACACAAAATGGAGCATCTCCATTGCAAACACCAAACATGTAATGTTGCTTCAGGCAGTAATTGCTCTGTACTGTGAGAATCACCCAAAATGCTGAGATTCTTTGAAGTTAAAAAGGTGGTACAAGGTTACCACAGTTTTATAAGGGGTTAATGCCAAACCATACGTAATTAACGAAATAATGTCAAATTAAATTAATCACTCCTACAGCTCTCAGACGTTACTACGCTTAACTTCAAAGTCAAATGAAGTTACTAGGCTTAACTTCAAAGTCAAATGGAAAACTGAAGGAATAACAAAACAGATAATGCCACACACACAAACAACCAATGTAGGTCATGCAGATATCACACAATAACCACTCACCATAATTCAATATATATGCATCAGATTCAACACTGTATCTTCTAGACAAACTGGATTGACTAGCAAAGTAACAGAGTAACAATTATTAATACGCTTTGCAATCAAGTAATAAATTATGTGCTTCAATATCACAAATATCCTCATGACAGCCATAACCAAAAATCAATGAATATAAATTTGACAAACAGTTTCCCATAAATACATTCCACTGGGATAGTATACAATTATAGATCACTGTTATTCTCATTCTGTGATCTTTACCTTGTTATATACATTTTAAAAATGCTAATATGAAAATCAATGGCTGCTTTAAACAGTCCCCACCCTGTTATTCGCACAATAATGTTCAGTGTTACTGTGTACATTTAATGGAACATCTGTACTTGCTATTGATAATTCTAAGCACGGTGTGTGAATTAAAACAACGAAATCTTTAGAATTTTAGTATTTCTGTAACTCCAGTAACAGTTTCCTCTATAACCTCACTTTACGTGCGGTGTACGATGTGAACTGTACTCATTAACCATGTTTAACAACCCCAACTTATTCAAGACAGTAGTATACTTTAATTCTGCTGCAAAACTTTAAACATACACCATACATGTTGAAAAAATGATCTGAAATGCGATCATTTGACAGCACTCAATTTTAACTAATCGGCCATGACGGTTCATAAGCCTAATCGGGATGGTTTCAGAACACTTCATTGAAATATTACGCATCATACATAACGCATATACCTCTGCACACTTGCTAAATACACATACCAACATCATTCAGTCCATTAACATGATCATAAGATGATATTTTACCTGGTATTCCAAGATACGTATACTGCAGATTGCCAGTCCCCCTCCGCCGATTGCAGACTACTATCCACACTTCACAAAATACCGGTACAAAATAATAGCAATACTCACATTTAAAAAACGTCCCTGATGATTTTATGAGGGTCAGGGAGTCATACAACACAAATTGGAATAGTAATTGTCCGTTAAAACTATTTTCTTGCAATAACTGTTTACAGACCACTATCTGGGTAGGGCGCGGCTTCCCTCTACTAAACTTTGCAAACCCCGTAGCTATATGACGTCACACATAGTACAATCGACGATGGCCGAAACGAATTTCGTGTGAACGGCTTGAAATTACATAAAGATATTTCATTCCCAAATCGAATAAATACTAAAATGTTCTTGAGGTTCGCAGTCGAAGGTATTATATCATGGTAACATGACAAATGTATTCCTTGCAAACCTACATAAGCAGAAGTTTGCGGGCTTAATTCGAAACAACAAAATGATCGAATATGAAAATTATCATTTGTTTAGAACCTTCCTTTAATCTTGCGAATATTATTGCAGTCGTCAAACACAGTACAAAAATAGTAAGTTAGAAGTTCTCCCTCTTTATTTTTAATTCAGATTTAACTTTTATGTGGCATGGCCGGCACATAAATGAATTTTGAACTCCCGTTTCTGTTGACTAGGTTTAAATTATTACGTGTGTTCAGAAGTATTTCCGTAAGCCTTTGAGTGGGGCATATTTTCCTCTTTTTAACATTGTCATTAAATTCGCGGGAAAAAGCCAATGACCTATTTTAATGAATTTTGACGTCACTACACACACACACACACACACACACACATTTATCCTACATTACGAAGTGACGTCACTTCATTGACGTCAGGTATTTTCTGCCATGTATCAAGGACGTCGTAGCCGGTAATTTAACCGTCCCCCCATCTTTTAACAATATTTTGAACTATTAAAGAAATATCCCTTTCAACAGGTCCGTTGCATGTGGTAATTTGCTGTATCGCGACAGCGTATACTTATCAATATTATCTGTGCCTGTTAGACAACGTTTGAAAGTAAAATAAATTATGATACTTGGAGGTCACGGCAGTTAAGATTTACCCTGTAGGATGCGAGGTACTCATGCCCATGCTAATAAAAACTGTCTTGTTGTACGTGACACTACATTGTGTGGTAGAAATTAACTGACGTTACAGACAGACTTATTGCCTTCGTCAAGGCAAATGAAGACACAAGATTCCTTAGAATTTTCAAATAATCCATTACCGTGCATTGCGTTAATTAGATATGGTACCAAAATCAACAAATGCACATGCGTGTATAAAAGTAGCTTATCAACATAGACGCATACGATGTTTATAAGATACTTGTATACATTTATGTGCATTTGTTGGTTTCAGTATTGTGTCTGTACTTATCACCTATGTCACATAAAAAATGTTCTGTAAGATTCATATTGTGGTCATCTGGTTTATGATATGGTATGCGGTTATAAACACTTCAGAACAGCATACTGCTGCTTCCATCTAGTAGGTACAAGTGAAGGTGGAGGCAGCAATCCTAAAACATTTGTGTCCATCTACCAGATTACACCAGCAGACTGCAATATGGAGGCAAGAAATTAATAAACGGTTCAATAATGTAACAACCACTAACAGTGGCAAACCCTGATATGGACGTTAGGCCTAGTTGCAGGGTACAAAGTGTGGTGTTGTAATGTTCTGTTAGAACTGATCCCTGGATTAGGATTTGCCACTGACCACTGTAAATTTAATTATGAATCATAAAACAGCATTGTTGTATCTACACATGTTGTTTTCAGAGTTTGGCATACTTGAGTTATCCAGACTTCATGTGTCTGCAGGTCCCCATTTGGTTGAAATGATTTCTCCATACAATTCATCTGCAAATTGCTCAAAATTATAGCAGGATACTGCACTGGTAGCACATGCTTTTGTGGACAGGGATTTTTAAATGCAAAAGGTCAGTGACTGAATGCTGTTAGGTAATTACAGTTTTTAGCCATGCTGACACAAAATTAAGTCTGCTTTACATTGAAACAAATATCTAGTAAGCTTAATAAACCACAAAAGAACACTATACAGAATTTTGTGTACTATGTAATGCAGTACAGCCTTCTAAATCACATGTGATGGAGTAAAATAACAACTGGCGCAGCAAGGTAGCATGTTGGTGTGCATCCAGACTGGAACATGGTTATGCAAATAAAAATACTCTTTGTTGTAAATTACTGTTAACTTTATTGCTCATGTTTAGTAACCTCCTAGAGTATTTTTTATGTAACTCAGCCCTCAAAATACTGAGAACAGACTACACATATTTTTTTTATGAAAATAAATACTAAGACTATTTCTAAATGCATCTTTTGTTCAGCAGAATTACTGTCAGCAATTATACTGAGGCCACATAAAATATTTCTTTATCTCTCCCTCAACCATACTTTCCCATATTCTTCCAGTCACCTGGTGATTTTGTTCATATAATTATAAAGCGTAAATTCAGTCATTTATTTGCAGTCTATTTTACAATACAGTCAAGAACTCAGACCATACAGTATCACATCACTGGATAATGAATATTGAATTGAAAAAGGTACATTTGGAAGGAGGTTGTTTTGGTTTGCTTGTGGTATTATCCTTGAATATATTTTGACTAAAGAAAACCATGATAAATGAGCCAGTGATGTCCTGAGTCAGCCTGCTAAGTTGCTTAATTAAATACATGCTACTGAAGTTGCACGATGGAATGGAGTTATATCTCCATGCATAGTTAATCTTTGTGCAGATGGGGGGAAGTGAGCTGTTGGCTTCAAGGACCAGCTATTTTATTCCTGGGAACAAGTTCTTGGCATTCACTGTATAGGCAGCTGGTTGGGCTGCAGACCTGATCTGGACACTAGTGAAGACAGAAGTCTCTTGCCTCTGCTGCGATCAGATCCTTCTAATCCCATTTGAATTTAGTCAATACATTACTATTCTTTAGGGTTCTGACTTTGGTATATGACATCTGAACTCATTAACTTAATGGAATTTTTCCATCACATGTATTTAAATTTAACACACTACATTTCAGGGACAGGATTGGTCCTGTCTTCTAGCTTGTCTTTTCCAAGCCAAACTCCACTACATAACTATTTACATCCTGATTAAACTTGGACTAAAGTAAAATTTTAAGACAGTTGACCCCCAATGTGCTCTCAATCTAGTCAAAATACAAGAATTCATTCTATTATTTTCAACTTCCTGTTTTGGCATGCAAGGCCATCATCAGATTGAGCACAAGAATAATATAATATAATATAATATATATATATATATATATATATATACGCAGTTTATATGGAATTTAGATCTCAAAACCTCACAGGTTTATTGTTATGTGGGTATATACACGGGAGAGCCAATGAAAACATTAAAAGTGCAATAAAAATTCAAAACACAGCTCGATTGTCTTGTAAGTTGACAACAATGATACTCATGGTTTGAAGAGTGGCCGACAGGTGGCAGTATGATGCAGGAATGCAAAACAACGGTGCAGTAATAGTGTAAAGATGGCAGCCCCCCATGCAACATAAACCAAAGAAGAACAGTGTTCTGTCATCTGTTTTTTAAGTAGTAAAGGTAAAGCAGTCCCGTTACAGGCTCGGAGGGGCCCAGAAGGTTCCAGAAAGGTAAGGTTCCCAGATTTCGTGACAATGGCACAGGATGGCGGTAGGTTGTCAGTCTTATGCACCGGCCGCCTTTACCCCCGGGAAATACTCCTGGTACTCATTTCTGTTAGAGGCTGAGTCGACCCCAGGGCCATAGTGCGATCGGAAGGATTTTATGCGAATGAAAAATCCACTGAAACCAGTGGGGATCGAACCAGCGACCTTCTGATTTGTAGCACAGCATTTTTAAGTAGTGAAGGTGTGAAACCAATCGAACTTCATCGACGAATGAAAGTTCAGGACAGTGATACATGTCTGTCACTACAGCAAGTGTATGAGTGGACTAGGAAGTTCATGAACGGCATTAATTCTGTAACAGAGTCTCCTTGACCTGGTCAGGCACACCGAGCAGTTACACCAGAGGCCATTGCAGCAGTTGAAGCCATAATGGAGGAAAATTGCCATGTAACAGTTAATGAAATAGCTGCACATCTGGATATGAGTCATGGATCAGCACACCATATCGTCCATGATGTTCTGCAGTTCCATAAAGTGTCTGCAAGGTGGGTGCCAGGCCAGCTGACTGCAGAATTGAAAGAACGACGTGTTGATGCCTGCCAGGAACTTTTGAAACACTTTGAAGCAAAAGGTGGTGGTTTTCTAAGAAGAATTGTTATGGGAGATGAAACCTGGGTCCGCTACCACCAGCTGGTAACCAATTAAGCAAACAAGGAATGGCACCATACCTCCTCACCAAAACTAAAAAAATTCCACACACAACCATCTGCGGGAAAGGTTATGCTGACTCTCTTTTGGGATGAACAAGGGGTAATTTTGGAGCATTACATGCCCAGGGAGAACACTGTGACCAGTGCAACATATGTAGATCTCCTGAAGAGTCACCTGCATCCTGCAATCAAGTCCAAACAATGTGGATGTCTTAGTACAGGTGTTTTGCTCCAACATGACAATGCTTGACCCCATACTGCCCATTCAACTGTTGCAACAATCCAAGATCTGTCCTTCAAGTGTCTTCCACATCCACTGTACTCGCCATACCTCGCCCCCAGTGACTTTCATGTCTTTGGACCGCTCAAAGAGGCGATGGGAAGCAAGTCGTTCAGGTCCGACAAAGAGGTGCAGTAGGTGGTGTACAAGTGGCTGCATTCTCAGCCAAAGAATTTTTTTCTAGAGGTATCCGCGCACTTCTGAAGTGCTGGAACACTTGTACGGAACACATTAGAGACTACATAAAAAAATAAAGTCATTATGTACCTTTTGTGTTCAATGAATTATGAGATAAAAAGTATTTAAGGTTTTCATTTGACTCACCCTCAGCCTTGGGAATAGAATTTGTATAACTGTATTTTAGTTTTAAAAATACTGGGTCAAAAATATAGCAATACAAAATAAATAGTAATCTTAAAATATTAAAGGGTAAAATCAGTTGAAAAATAGGTAATTCTTCAGAGGATGGTCTGTATAAGTTTATAGTGGTCTTGCATAATGAAGGTGGAAATTTCTTGAAGATAGAGCATTTAAGTAAGACTTCCTTGTTTTGACATTTTAAACAACCTGAAAATAGAATTTATTTATGGTTCATTATATGAGATAAGGTTAATTATATTAGAGTTTATATGGAAGCGAAACTTTAGAAGTAGCATTTTTTAAAAAATTTGTGTGTATCAGAAATTATAAATATTTCCACAGCTTATCACTATTATTTTGGAAAGCATTTCCTTCCCACTATTGAATCACTTTGTTCTTAGTGCAAAGGAATTACTTTATAAATGAGGGTGAAAAGCTGCGCAAATATTTATGATCTCTGATACATGTAAGTTTCTTAAAAAATGCTATTTCTAAAGTTTTGCATCCATATAAACTCTAATTTAATTCACCTTTACCATTTTCACACACTATAAACATATAATATTTTCTGGTCTAAAATGTCAAAACAAGAATGTCCCACTTAAACGCTACTTCTTCGAGAAATTTCCACACTCAACAGGCAAGACCACTATAAACATATAAAGACCATCCTCTGAAGAATTACCTATGCTTCTGCTGATTTTACCTTTTAACATTTCAACATTATTATTAATTTTATATTGATATTTTCTTGATCTTGTCTTTTTAAAACTGTTCTTCCAATGTTATATATACCCCCATAACAACATAAATTGTGAGGATTTGAAGTCTCACTCTCATATAAACTGTGTACATATATTCTTTTATTCTCGTGTTCAACCTAATAATGCATGTCTTGATGTTATGTGGGTCAGCCTGCATAACATAAAGATGTACAATATTGAGAAACAAATCGCTACAAGATACAAACTAAAATTCAAACACGCTACATACCAACTGCTTTTCAAAGTAAGAGTTGTCTATAAAAGAGTTTTTATCATATACATCCTCACAGAGACAATTAGAACAGTTGGCCTTGCATTGCCAACAGAAAGTAGTAAGGAACTCTAAGCAGTTAAAAAACTCTTATTGTTAGAATTATTTTATTCATTTATGACTTTTAATATTGATTTTATTTTATTCTATGTAATCACACTAATATTTGTATATCACCTTCCTCAACACACATTTTTGGAATTGCTGTGAGCTTGAGAATGACCTATCCTAGGTCAAAACATGTCACTCTTTTGGACACACAAACTCTGTAGTCTAAATAGTTGTGTTTTGACTGACATAACTGTCATAACACAAGGGAATGTAATATTCATTCATTAGTATTCAGCCTTGAAGGCCGGGCTTGGCAAGAACCAGAGCCCAGTCATGTGACCGGTATGATTCTGGCACACTGCATCCTGGGCAAGTTCTTGGGGGTAGTTTGCCATTGCTTTCCCCCGCCTTTAGACGTTCCCAATTTAGCCGCCAGGTGCCTCCGTCTGCAATGACGTGAGAGATCCTAGCAGCGAAAGGTGGAACTGTGGGCGAGAAAGATGTCGACTTCCACGTAAATTTAGGGATCTTTTACATGCCAACAGCTTTACTTCCCCTCTGAAGGAAGGCGTGCTGAGGATTTTTTCGCCCTAAAAATCCGATGGCTTCGGCCGGATTTGAACCCGCAAACTTGGGTGCTAAAGGCCATCACGCTATCCCTAGACCACCGAAGCTGATAATGTAATATATAACGAGTAAATACACATGATGATAAAATCGAGAAGAATGAGATGGGCAGGGCATATAGCACGTGTGGAGGCGAGGAGAGGCATATATAGGGTTTTGGTGGGGAAACCTAAGGGAAAGAGACCACTTTGGAGACCCAGGCATAAATGGGAGGATAATACTAAGATAGATCTTCAGGAAGTAGGATGTAGGGGTATGGACTGGATCAAGCTGGCTCAGGATAGGGACAGGTGGCGTGCACTTATGAATACGGTAATAAACCTTTGGGTTCCATAAAATGCGGGGAATTTCTTGACTAGCTGAAAACCGGTTGGCTTCTCATGCTCTGCTCTGCTCCATGGAGTAAGTAAGTAAGTAAGTATACATATGATGAAAGAATTCCATAAGTTGATGAGTTTGAAAGTCATTACATCAACTGAGCTATCATAAGCTTTGGAAGACAGCCTCTGTCAGTGAAAAATTCTTTAGGCTGGTTGATGTAAACCCGAGTGGGTTTGAGGAAAATAAAGGCAGACAGACCGTACCCAGTCTCAAGCACCATTATCTGCAATATCCATGCGATTTTTTTCCGTGACCTCAGTATGTCTTATTTTTGTATAATGAAACATGTAAAAAGTGGATGAAAGACAAAATTGAGCAGAAGCTATAAAATATTAGATTATTTGTTACACATAATATTACAGAACTGTTCACAAAACACACAAATCACTTAGAGTCTGACACTAAGCTTTCTGCATTCTGAATCACATTTATAATGTCCCAGCTTTTAACTCTGAAAGCAAGACTCAATTTATATAAGCTACTTGAACTTTGGTTTGCTGATAAGAAAATGGTCTGTACAATCCACGTCTCTCTTTTCAGTAACTGTAAAATCAGAGTAAAAAACAAATAGCACATAAATTTCATTCATATAGATCAAGGGGGCAATGCAAGATGAGCATACGTGATGAACAGAAGGAAATATTTCTAACATGAAAACTTGTTCCCCTGACATCTAACACACATCTCACATGGATTGCTATGTGAATAAAAGTAGTACAAAGCTGACAAAAATCCTAACGTGAGTGTGCCAGCTAATCACGAAAAGGTTGAAGAAAGGAAGGTGCCCTGTTATTCTGAGAACTTATTGTTTTCCAGGCCAACACAATGTGCAAGTGTGTAAAAGGGTGTACAGGTATATAGAACATACATCATCTCAAACCTCTGTACAGATGTGTGCCAGTCTCTATCCATTGTTGTGATATACCAACCTATCAGATTGACATCACCTTGCATACAAGCAATTGGCCCTGAAAGGGAACATTTGTATCCAAATAGGCTAATCAGAGAATAGACAATCTATCACATTTTTACATTTTATTCAATGTCTAAAATGTACCACATGTTCTAGCCTTTTCCATGAAGCCATCATCAAACTTTAGTATCAAAAGTATAAGACAGGAAAGCTCTGTATGTACATGAGCATTACTAGTTGAAAAGTACTGAGTTCTAAGTGTTACAATTTTCTTGTACAAAAGTTAAAATGTTCAGAAATACATTAAAATAGTACACTAAAAATTATCCAGTGCTGATGTAGCACTTTTTCCAGTACAGAAGTTTTCGATATTCGATACTCATACTTGATGCTGACTTTATGGAAAGAACCACAGTTGGTAGCACACTTTGGACAAAAAAGGCACATCTAAAATAGTTGTGACTGACAGCCTATTTACCCATTGTAATAACATGTCCCATCTTAAAACTATTTCAGAATCTTGTTTTTCAGTGATCTACATAAAGTTACAGTCACAGATGTGCTGCTGGAATTTTAATAATCATTATGTGCATTCAGATGAATTGACTTGACAATGTGTGACAAGATTGGCTGAGCCAATGTTGCAACCGTGTGTCATACACTTGCTTTTAGCTTGTGACAGGTCTAGACCTGCTCCTAGGGCACTGTTTTAACTGTTCTTAATTATTAGGCACTGTGTCAACCAAAAATGTGCATACCAGCTTCAGTAAACCTCTGTCTCCATTTCCACCAATTGGAATACAAGACTTTGACAGCCCATAGCCCAGCATCACAACAACAAGTATATCTGAAATAGCAAACTATTCAACTGCAACACAGTTTCATCACCCAAAACTAAATACAAAGGCCTTAACAATCTGCCATGGAAGTTTCAGAATATTGCTGACTAGCAGTTCTACTGAACAACTCCGCTACAACTCACACTACACACTACATTCCATGACTACCAATTCTGGGATGTGCTTGCAGCACATGTGCACCAGTATGAGTTAACAAATATCACAGCTGTGCACTACACTCATACTCCTACCCTGTGACACATTCAGTCTTTCAGAGTGGCAATCAAAGGCACATGTGAATAATCATGACAATCATTAAAAGAACTCTGCAGGATCTGAGGTTCTTACAGTGGCACATTTTGGATACGATGCCTTAGTGTATCTATCAGGCATCATATTCTAGAAGACTGAAATGATCATAAACGTAATGGTGATGGCACACCAGTAGATATGATATTCATCAAAGTCTTGAATTGTTGACACTGTCTTCTATGTCTGTTTCACTGGCAGCAGTATTACAGCTCAGGGCAGAGTCCATGCTTATAATTGAGTCATTACAGCGGTGGTCACTTGCGAGGGACAAGTCACTCTTTGTCCCTGAACCTGGTGGAGGTGTTAAAGTTATATTTGGAGGCTGGGGTGATGAAATATTTCCTGAGTTTGCATTCTCAATTGCTTTCCGGAGCTGCAAATAAATAACACATGAGACAGAGAAGCAGAATATTTCTTAATTTTGTACCTAGTGAATAAATGAAGGGCCTTACCTCTTTGAGTGCCACAACACCAATGAGCCTGCCGATGGTTGTGACATATGCATGGTTTACCCCAACCATGGAGAACAGTGAATGCACTTTCAGCAGAGAAGTCCTCTCCACGAGCTGGAAGGGCGCTGGATCAATGTGGCATTTGTCAAAGTTCACTCCCTGTGTCATTTCCTCCTCTTCCCATTGCTTCTGGTCCTCTGGTGACATGTCAATGACTCGTTCACGTGGCTACACATAGGTAAAGAAATCAAGGGTCTGTGAGAACACAGCAGTAAGGAGAACATTTAAATCTCAGATGAAAAATTGGGAGAATTGTATAGTGCATGCTGATGATCTTCACACCTTGTACTTTTCACTTCCCTTTGTTAGGGTCATAAAATCAAGACAAATAACATGAATTGAGCACGGAAGAAATTAACACAAGACTTTTACTAGAAAATCCTAGGGAAAACCAGATAAATATGGGAAAACATTATTAAAATGTATCGTCAAGAAGTAAGCAATAAAAATGTGAAATTCATGTATCCTTTTTCAATGGCATTGCAAACGCATATTATAAGACATGCTAGGCCTTAACAAGAAAATGTACACAGGCTTCTTCATTTTAAGTATATGTTGTCCCCATGTACGCAATTAAGGCATATGGGGAAGTGGAGGTAGACTCCACTCATTCATAAGCTTGACACTAGATGGAGGTTAGTGGTTAGCTTCACGCCTCAGCAGCTTTACCTCTGGGGAAAAAACCCCCCATACCCATCAAATATGAGGCTGGGTGAACCCCACAGCAAGTGTGAACACCCTTAAGAAGATAAAAACCTAGTGTTCCTGGAGGAAATAAACCATGAATCCTCGGTTGTCCAGTCCATAGCCTATTCACAGTATTGACCATGCTATCTTGGATATTTTTCATTTAAAGCAAACATTATTTATTTCATACAAAAAAAATCTGAGTCATATTGGTCTGTGTTTAACAATCAAAGAGTACAACTCACTTTCCCCTGCTTCACCAATGATGACACAGAGCTTATTTCTTCTCATTCATTCTTTGCACAGTGTGGGAAATCAATGCAATTATGGGGCATCGTGTATGATTTAGCACATGTTTCTTTTCCAAAACTACTCAATGCATTTTAATAAAATATGGTATTTGAGGCCCGTGTATCAAAAGTTGTCTGGCAATCTTAATTTTGGCCTATATCACTATATCACTTTAAAGTACACTCTTGTTTACATGAAGCTCAAATCAAAATTTTTCAATAACTTGCATAGGACAACTCATTATGCACAATACTGATGACAGATTACACAGACAAACATGATATTTATCAACTAGGTTTCATTTTATGAATTTATGATTGTAATACATAAACCAGGCATACCAACTGCACTTTTTTGTAGGCTCTGGGACTGGGTGGTATAGGTGGTGCATCTGGTACATCCCCCATTGCCACATTCACATTCATACTGCCTCCAACTCCTAACTCAGGGTCAGGGTTAGGGTCCACATCCTGGAGGGTTGCAGACTTGCGGAAGATGGCGTCAAACGCCAGACGAATACTGTGGATGAAGAGTCAGAACTGGACATTTGGCTTCAAAGTCAAGCACCCCAAAAACACAGTCAACTCCAAAAAAGGTCAATTACTTATGCACTAAAACTCATAATCTTAATTTCCATACCGTCATATTAGCTTATCCACCCATGTCAGGTTCTAATAAATAACGGTATACCTTATGAGATTTGAGGCTGTTATCAACGATTATAAAACAGTATATTGTCTGATGCCATGCAGCCTGGCAGAAATTTTCCACTCCTTTGGAGATACCTGCTGCCTGTATCCTCATGGAAGAGAAAAAGGCAGCATACTGCTACGAATTGTTAGCAAATTTCTATCAGATTACATGGTTTCACTCCCAAAAGGCCATTCTGCTTCAGCATTTCTTATGTTATCATGACCACATCACAATTTGCTCGCAGGACATTGCAATACACACATGTGCTGCTCAAAATTACATTGGCATATCTCTGGCATACATTTCACTACATAAAAAAGACCAATTATACAGAGGTTGCTGCCTTCTGAGATGTGATGTTATGTGGCCTGGTAGGTATGAACGGCCATTTCAGACAAACCTGGGGCAACAGGTACCTCTATAACACTGATACAAGTGTATTACATGCATACCACAAAAAGGCAAAAAGTATAACAAGCAGGATGGAAGGGCGATGACACACACACACACACATTATAATGTTATTAAACACCCTTTCTGTCTCATAGACATCATTTTGTCTGATTTCATTCCTACAGTTTAATTATACTGATGTTTTCTGAACAAAGTTCCTCCTGTCCTGCCTATCAGTCTCCTACCTTTTCTCATGATAATGATCCAGGTCAGTGTTGACAAAACTGACACATTATACAAATCAGTGCTGACAAAACTAGAGAATAATAGAAGCCACTGTTGACAAAACTGCTAAATGATGCAAGTCTGTGCTAAGAAAACTCACCGGCTCTCTGCCCCTGTGACAGTTGTGTATGGGTTTGAGGTGGGGCCCATCAGAGGGCTGAAACTGCGCAATGTAAATGAGTTTGTTTTCTTGAGTATAGATTTCTTCGGCTGAGTGCCAAACAGTGGATTACCCTGAAACATACAACAGAAGCTAATGACTTCATAGGGAAGGGAGAGTAAAGCAAGCAGCCAGCACACTAAATTGTAGTTTACATATATATACATGTTGTAGATTAAATGCCCGTATATACAGTTGGATATGAAACGTGTCAAAAGAAACACATGGAGACCATACATTTAGAGAAGACATTTCACATGTGAAGCACATAAGTCAAAAAATGAAATATTCAAAGCACAAACTGGTAGTTTGTGACTAAATCAGTTTGTAAGTGAACACACTATCCCAACTGCCTAACTAAACTGGATCAGGGAAAGAACAAAGACAGGTTCTCCCCACCCACCTGCCTAGCAGCTACTTCTCCTTTATGTACCTTCTCACACTCCCACCAGATGTCAATTGTACTGTGATGATTGTTCTGTCTGTGTTTGCATTCTCAGTTTGTTATTGATGGTGACAGAAGGAAGGTATGGGATGGGATGGCAAGTTGTTAGGCTTGCTCCCGCAACAGTCACATTCAGTCTCTCTGACCTGAGTGTATTTGGCTGCCTAAAAGAATAACTGAGACTGCTAGCTAAGTAACTGATTCAGTGACAAACTGACCTAACTAACTGCTTATCAAAAGTAAAACAAAATGTTGTAAAGTTACTGTCAAAACACACCCACAGTGTATAAATATTAGTATTTAATTGTAGCAACTTGTTTCAGTCTTATTAGACCATCTTCAGGCCAGCATTGAGAGATATGAGGTACAATCAGTGCATATCATATACTGTGGGATCTTTTATTAGCTAAAAGATGTGCATAAGAAGTAGTTAAAATTATAAAAATTTTATATACATGAAAAGTGGCTAAAAAGTATGTAATGGTGTAGAATTTAAACTGGTTAGGATGGAAATATATTATATATAAATTATTAGCGTAAGGGTATCTTAATAATTTGAACCAGTTGGGAAGGTAATGAATGTGATTCACATTTGAAGGTGGTTGAATCACGTAGTCACATTAGCACTCAAGTTCAAGGTTGTAGTTTGTCATGCATGTAATTTTTATTTAAATATTCACGTCTGTGTATGTGTACATGTGGGCCGGGTAGCTCAGTCGATATAGTGACTGACTATGGGCTGGACGGTCCGGGATTAAATCCCGGTGAGGATGAGATTTTCTGCCCGTCCAGACCGGCCCTGGGGCCCACCCAGCCTCCTGTAAAATGGGCACCGGGTCTTTCCCGGGGGTAAAGTGCGGCCGGAGCGTGCTGCTGACCACTCACCCCCTTCTAGTGCCGCGGTCATGGAAAAGTAGAGCTATACCTCTACCCACACTCTGGGCCACACCGGGCCTGTAACGGGAACACTTTACCTTTTTTATATGTTTACATAGATGTAATGAAATATGGTTGTGGATCTATTAGCCACACATGTGGCATATTAGTATCTGGTTGTATACATGTGCATGTAAATTGCAACTGATAGTGTATCAGACTGCTATTCATATGTATGTTGATATATCGGATGATGGTTGAAGGAACTCATATTCTTTGATGGAGTTGAACAAATGGATGTCTAGTGTAGTTATTGAAGTTTTCCCACATGAAGGCGGTTTTGAAATGACAAGTACTTAGTGTAGTTAGATGCTAAATTATAGTAGAGATAGCATGCATGTGAGCATATATGAATACATACAATTTGTCATAGAGTTGAGATGCAAGACATATACTTGCATGTTGGCTGTGCTGTAGTTTGTGACTGAGTGAGGTTACAATAGGTAATGGGACTTACAGTGGTGACTGCCCTCTATTAGTGTTGTTGTGCTTTGATGGTAGCTTTAAAACAGTTTGTTTTACTTTTGAATTCAAACAAAGCATGATATCCTTGATTAAAATAACTACTTATTACATTTAGTGATGAAATAATCTAAGTAATAATCTAAACAACAAATTAACTCCTTATCTGGCTTAGTAACTGAGTAACATGTTAATCTCCAATGCTGCAAACAAACAAGCTACACCAGCCCCAAAAAAAAATCAGTTTCTTGAAAACTCTCCCCTGTTTCCTGCTCTATCTGCACCATGATCCTGTCCACTCACCCCATTAACATCCCCGCTTGCAAGGTTACTGGATGAGATCAACTCGCCAGTGGAATGCTGTCGCAGCTTAAAGATGTCTGGCGCCGGAATCACTTCAAACCGGGATGGTCGCCGCTGCTTCTGCGATTCCTCCCAAATCCTACGCTCCATTTCTTCCTTTGCTCTGTTCCACAACACATGGTATTTATGGTGGACATCACACTATATTTTCATGTATTTCTAGGCTGTTATTCTTAATAACAATAAACTGCCTATACATTTGTTGAATAAAAACATGTCTATGTGATTCTGATAAAAGGTTGAATAGCCTAAAATTTAGAAATCTACTTTAAATGGAGTTATAGCTGCTCAAGGTTCATAAGTGTGCAAAGCTGTCTTGTTGGTATTGCTAATGACAGAATGTTAAAAGGTACCAGTCGGAAACTTGTAATGTGGCATGATCTTCATTTTGAGGTTCATAAAAATCCGTCAATTAATGTCTTCAGTACATGTCAGTAACTGAACTGGGGTGTCACAGGTGGGTACACAAACATACATCATTACTGGGGTGCCAAAGCAGAAACATAGTATTTTTGTAAATCTTAAAGTAAATATCGACATGTCCTTCCTATCCATGAAGAGCATGAGAACTTTCTGCCTAAAGATGCACATCCTATTGACATGAATACATCTGATAACTTTATTGCACACAACTGACCCTCAACAGATGGCCACTATTTGTCCAATTGTGTAAATATTCATACACTCCAACCCTCCACTTTAGGGTTAAAAGAATGTATTCTTACACAGACATTAATTTGTGTCATATAAAATAAAAGTAGCTAACTGACAAACAAACATAGTAATAAACATTGGGATGTAGACACTTTCCTGAAAGCTTCACAGTGAACAGTCAGCCAAAGAAGTTCATTTTTATGCAACATTCATCGCAGTGTCCATAAAAACTCAGTATGGAACAGTGGAACCTTATTCTGAGACAGGTGAATCCAGTGCAACTCCTGCTTCTTCAAGATACATTTTAACATTACAGTCCAAGGTTTGTCTAAATCTCCCATCCAGCCCCCTTACATGAGGCATCTCAACCAAAATTTTATATGCGTTTCTAATCTTCCCCATGTTTTATGTGCCCTGCCTATCATATCATCCTCATTATGTAGTTTTCTCAAACTTTCTCTTAGCTTCTCTGACCTTTCTTGTGCCTCCTTCTGCCACTTGGCCGCCACCTGCAGCCGTCGCTCACGTCCAATGTGCCGTTCTATAAGTTTAATGAGTTCTATTCGTTGAATGGAGCCCAGCAATATCATGGATTCTGTGGACAAGACAAAAATAAGATAAGGGGCTGTAAATCAGTCAGGTCACTAAGAAGAGAAATACAATGGCAGAAAATTGTTTCTTAACTTGGAAATTTTACCCCTCTGCTCTCAATATATTCTTTCCCTTCTATTGCTCATGATAAGAAACAAGAACCAGTTCCAGGTAAACTCTGAGGTACATCAAATTAACACTAGACAGCATGCAGACTTACACCAACCCTCTGTAAATGCTACAGAATACCAGAAGGGAGTACACTGTATAGGTGTTTAACATGCTTCCCTTTTACATAAAAGCAGAGGTTGATAATCCAAAAAAATTTAAAGCAGTGTTACAAAAATACTTATGTGAAAATTCTTTTTATTCCCTGGACGAATATTTTGAACTCCACAGCTAAAATCTGACATATGATCTGAACTGACACATGAAGGCTTTAGGACAAATGTTCCTTCTCTTTAATTACAAGTCTGTATTATAAATATGTTTGTATATATCCAACCACTACCTGTAACGAATGGAAATTTCCTACTTAAAGAGTACCTCTAATTGCTTCTAACTTACCCCACTATCTTTACTTTTATTTGTAACTAATTATTATTTTACCTTAATTTTTATTTTTATCCTAATTATATTTTATTACACTAAACAATCTGTATTGTCCTATTTTATTATATTTATTATACTAAATAACCATGTGATTGTTGTACACACTTGTGTTGATGTCACCCCTTAATCCCAACAAATATGATGATTTCCACATCCATATGGATTATGTAATCCTGTACGGATCTACGGAAGGAAAATAAATGATGTGATATGAAATGCTTCAAATTGAGAAGTGAGAAAAATGAGAAACAGAATAACAAAAAGAGAGGTGAGGAAGTATGATGATGTAAAGGAGAAAGAGAAAGCAATTATGAAGAGTGGTAGGGTGTCCTTTGAAGTATAGTGGATGTTTCCCACAACACATCTTCCAACAGTATTCTGATTGTAAAGCAAGAGTAAAAATTGTGCACATACCAGGATTGTCCACCAGAGGTAAGCTTCTCAGACTGCGGTTCGCCTTCAGAATCTCCTTCAGCTTGCCATAGGTCATCCCTTGCCAGATGTATTTGACATCACGAACCATGAAGTCCTCCACATACATGCTGTACATTTCTGACAAGGAGATCAGCATTAGCATGCACTCCACAATCTACAAGCACACTCTCTTGAAACTCAATAATATAAATTAAATCTTTATTTCTATTAATTTTAAATTTGTCCCTGTAAGTTCACACTTCTGTTAAATTCTGTTATGAAAATAGGGTTGCACACAAGCACATAAGTTCTGCTGACTCTATGCCCAAAATTCATCATTGCTCTGCAATAAAATGACTGTAGCTGGAGACTAACTGTTCTCATTGGAACTGGAGATCATATTGCTCACTTACTAGACATGAGGATCAGAAGTCCCCACTTACTGAAGCTGGAAATAGTTGTCTCACTTACTGGAGCTGGAGATCAGATTTTCTCACTAAATTGAGATGGAGATCGAAGGTCTTCACTTACTGGAGCTGGACTTTCAGTGTGCTTGTTTAATGCAGCTGGAGTTCCAAAATTCTAACTTACAAGACCTGGAGATGGAGATTGTCACTTACTGGAGCTGGATATGAGAAGCTATCACCTACTAGGACTAGATTTAAAAGTACACATTTGATTTGGATGAAGATTCAAGGTTCTCACTTACTGGAGCTGGATGGCAGGAAATCTGGCAAGTATGGCAAACCCCTAATAAGGATGATGCTGTCATACATTGATGGCTGCAACAGGGTAGCAATTGCATTCGAGATCAGAACCGCAATCTGCAAAATGTAGTATATTTATGTCTGTGGGTGACATATCTGTTGAACATCAACAAGTTATCATTTTTCACACAAATAACAAACAACATAAAAGTTTTGGTGCTTTTATCACCATGTCTCCCACTTATAATTACATTCTGTCCAAACATTTATTTTTTTCATCTTGTTTATTGGTTGATTTGTTGAATAGAAATATGGTTTCCAGCTTCATCTGTTATGTAATGTTCAGTGGAAGGTTAGTCATACAAAATGAACTGAACCGGATGTAGAAGGTAGCATATGCCAAAGCACTTTTACAGTACCCACATGGGGAATTGGGGAAAGAACAATATGCTTGAACAGAACAATTGGCTTCCAGTTTTGAGTCAAATACAATGGGAGAATGTGAACCATTTTACTACACTGCTTCTTCCAGGTTAGATTAGGCTACATTAATAAATTAGTGTGTCTTTGGAAGTGATATTGTGTAGCCTCATAGAAATTTGTCAATGATTTAAAGGTATTCACTAACCTGAATATGGGGACAAAGTGGTTAAATTTATACTAGACTACATAATTTAACATCCCCTAAAATGTTGATTGTAAACACTTCAGTGGGACATTCAAACCTCACAAAAGTTAGAGAACATTAGGTGAGATTAGGTTATCGCAGACATTGGAGGTTGTGGACACCCATAAGATGTTAAGTTCTGTGTTGTGCTTTATTAACAAATGCAGACTTAAAGTCTTGCCATAATGGAAAAAATATGAGTGATCTGACCTGTCTTCTCAAAGACAATGACAGAAGTTAAGATGGTGTATGTCACTACTCAAGTGAACACAGCAGTCCCTACTGCAGCATTATGAATTATGCTGTACATGAAGCACTGGAAAATTTAAAACTTACCATAATGGGAATAATGTGAGTCACCTGGCCTGTCATCTCAAACACAATAACTGATACTGAGATGGTGTGTGTCACTGCACCGGCGAAGGCAGCAGCCCCCACTGTAGCATAGCCACCTAAGACATAACATAAAATTTGTCAATCGTATGATATTTTCTGCAAAACTCTTCACCACAGAAACTGTTCCACTGTTGGTTCTATTTATTTAAACAGGGTGTATTTAATTATGCTGACAATAACTCATGGCTCTAATGTGCTGAGTTATGGTTAGAAATGAAATGGAGAGACTGCAGAAGCAAGTGATAGTGGCCAATCTACAGTACTATCTTAAATTTGCCTTTTGGAAATGGGAAAAACCATGACATACTTCGTCAAGACAGCCAATCTTCACACCAAGGGTCAATTCTGGACTGTTGGCTCTTCATAAGATACATAAACAATTCATCATCCATAAATGTATTAAAATCTATGGGAACTATTGTTACAAAAAATTTTGTTCCCATTATTGTAACAACAGTAGAAACTAAAACATTTTTAAGAATATAATTCACACTGAGTTTTGATCAATGATTGCCACATTTATACGTTGAATTTTATGTCAATGTGTGCAGCATATGCAAATAGCGGTATATGTCAACATTTGGCTCTGCCAAATTTAGTTACACTGTACTCTTTTATAACAACTACATTTGGCTAAAACACATTTCATACTTTATAAAATAGTTCAAAAATCTCAACCTCAATAGACTTTGTTATTTTGCTGTAATAGCTGTTTAAAATATTAAACTTTACTTTTGTCATCACCAAAAAAAAAAAACCCTACCACACATGTATACCATTATAACAGCCATGGCTAATCTTGCAATTGACATGGCTACCATACATACTTGCAACAGTATGGTGTAAATAACATAATAAGCTTTACACACACACACACACACACACACTGCATAGCTTATACATGTAGTACTTTGGCCTCAGTCAATAAATGCTTCCTTCAAGACATTTAAATTTACTACAATTTAACCCATAACTATACTTGAAGCAACTAACAAATGCACCAGTATTGGCAAAGATTATTCAGGCTATATTAACCCTTTACCTGCCAACGTGGAGAATATGTTGAGCTCCAAATAATGCTAGCAAAGGGCAGATGGGATTTAACCCAGCGTTTAAAGGGTTAAATATCTTAGGGACAGGAATCAAGGAGTTCAAATTACTAATTTTAATTTTAATCAAAATATATTTTCTAACTGGACCAAAGTAGAGCACGGTGTACCACAAGCATCGATTTTGGGCCCTTTGTTATTTCTCCTTTATATCAATTATTTACCTAAGTTTATAGACAGTAAAGCCACTACTGTCCTTGATTTCAAACTTTCGCCATGTTCTGAATGTTGTGTGCTTTCTTCTGGGTAATTCCCAGGCATATGAATTTTATATGCTGACGTTTCTCAACACTCTGTCCATTTCATCTACAGGGGCAGGTAGGTATGAAGAATTTCTTCATACCTACCTGCCTATGAAGGTGGAACAGACAGAGTGTTGCAAAACGTCAGCATATAAAATTCAGACGCAGGAGCATTACCTGGAAGAATGCATACAATATTACTGTCCCTTTTGCTGATGCCATTGGTATGTTAATTACAAGTCCAAACACAACTAAACTACAAAATGATATTAATGTAGTTTTTAAACAAATAAATATATGGTTTGAAGCAAACTTACTCTCATTGAATCTCAATAAATCTCAGTTTATTCAATTTACGAATAAAAGTACATCCACAACTGATATTTGCATTAAATATTATGGCAAACACATTTCAAATACAATTAACACAAAGTTTCTTGGACTGTTTATTAATGCTACATTGTTCTGGAAAATACATATAAAGTATATTATACCTAAATTAAGCTCTGCTTCAATAGTATAAACAACCAACTAGATGCAACAATAGCAATTTATTAGTAAATTCAATCAGCTCAACATGTTTCAGGCGATAATTTCGTCCATCTTCAGGAGCACTTTACTGTGTTTACAGCTTATGGTATAATGCACTAAAGAAGTTGCCTGCTGGTGACAAGCTTGAGGTGGAACCTCAAACTTGTCACCAGTAGGCAACTTCTTCGGTCCATTATACCATAAGCTGTAAACACAGTCTAGTGCTCCTAAAGATGGGCGAAATTATCACCTGAAACATGCTGAGCTGATTGAATTTACTAATAAATTGCTATTGTTGCATCTAGTTGGTTGTTTATACTATTGTATCAGAGATGCATGGTCACACAAACATCAAATTTATAAGCTCCCCTTCTTATACCATGAGGTCAGTTAAGCCATATGTGTCACAAACAACCTTGAGAATGATTTACTATACCTACTTCCATTCTGTTATGAATTATGGATTTTTATTTTGGGGGACACTCTTCTGGCAGTGCAAAAATTTTTACGTTGCAAAAAAAAAAAAAAAAAATTATATTTTTTTTTTTTTTTAAAAAAAAAAAAAAAAAAAAAAAAAAAAAAAAAAAAAAAAAAAAAAAAAAAAAAAAAAAAAAAAAAAAAAAAAAAAAAA
>Ga0123357_10001499_pt1 | contig 24833 bp, 18 predicted proteins | sample TergutEmb28metaG_FD_89873 | JGI IMG/M metagenome (GOLD analysis project Ga0123357, IMG submission 89873) | Embiratermes neotenicus P4 segment gut microbial communities from Petit-Saut dam, French Guiana - Emb289 P4 | ecosystem: Host-associated > Arthropoda: Insects > Digestive system > Gut ...
GCGCCCGGATTAGCCGAAGCGCGGGAACGGTTGAAAAGAGATGCGATGAGCCAATCGGAACAACAGGCATACGATGCCCATTTGGATTCCTTACTCTATCAAAAAAGCGTCATCGAAACCGGATTGATTGAAGGACGGGCTGAAGGCGAAGCCATTGGTTTGGAAAAAGGGCGGACTGAAGGTGAAGCCATTGGTTTGGAAAAAGGGCGGACTGAAGGCGAAGCTATTGGTTTGGAAAAAGGGAAGATTGAAGAACAAAAAAAATTTGTAATCAATTGCCATAAAACGGGCATCCCGGTAGAAACCATTTCAACACTTACAGGCTTGACACTGGAAGCTATTCATACGATTTTAACTTGCGAGCAATAAAGAGCAGCAGATTCCTTCCTTCGTTCGGAAGGACGCTTGTCATACCGGATGGCAGCCCGTTAAGGCTTTTATATCAATAGAAAACGATTCAATTTCGATCGACGCAACCCCCTCCTCCCCTCTCCCTATGGAGAGGGGCTGGGGGGTAGGTCAATTCTCCATTCTCAATTCTCAATTCTCAACTTATAACTCGTCTGTCCCTCATCGCCTGTCACCTGCACAATCAGCACCTGCTGTTTGGGTAAATCGCTGATTTCAATCGATTGAGTTCCACCTTGCACCGTTTTCAGGAGACGTCCCGAAACATCATAGACCGCCACGCGCCGGATGGGAGCATCCGATTGCACATACACATTTCCCGCTTGAGAATAGACCCTTACGGAGGAAATGCCGGTAGTCTGAAGAGCAGTAATCGGGTTCACGCCGGCATCTTGTGTGACACTGACGGTTTTAATGATTATACCGGGCAAGCTCACGGTGATCAGCGCTGTGCGTGGAGCTGCGGTTGGATTGGCTTCGGCCGTCACATTCATGACAATGTTCATGTCGGTCGATTGGGATTCCACTACGGAAGACGTTAGCCACTGCTCATTGCAATCGATCGACCATCCTGAAGTGCATACGATAGCGATTGGTAGTGTCCCTCCCGAAGCATCGAAATGCAACGACGCAGGTGATACCGACAGGAACGGCTCTACATCGGTTGTGCAGCTATCGCTGACGGCGCCGTAGTAATTCGTGTCGCCGGAATATTCTGCCGTGAAGGTATAACTGCCCGGAGCAATAGGCGATGCCAGCGTGCAAGTAGCCATACCGTATCGGTTCAACGATTTTGTAGCGAGCTCCGTATCGCCTTCTTTGAAGGTGACTGTACCGGTCGGTGTTACGCCGGACCCTACTTTGGAAACCGTAGCCGTCAGGGTGAGGGTGTTGTTGGTATAGGTGCCGCCGGCCGCCGACAGACTGATGCCGGTCATGCCTTGACCGACGGTAACCGTTCCGGAAGTGACGCTTGCTTCCGCATAATTGCCATTTCCGGCTTTCGTCGCTGTAATTTTAAAAGTTCCGGCTTGGAGAATCGATACCGTAGTACCTGAAACAGAGGCTACACTCGGGTCGCTCGACGTAAAGGTGACTGCGCCTGTTCCCGAGCCGCCGGTAACACCGATCGTAAAAGGAGCGTCGCCGCAGGTATAGCTGTCGTCCAAACCGGTGATCGAAAGCGCAGCCTGTTGGGCTACTTTAATGGTGAAGTCAAACTGGTTGGATACTATACCATCGATGGTGAGCGCCAGCTTGTAAGTTCCGGCAGGGGTTGTTGCTGTTCTGGTAATAGTAAGCGTGCCACTGTTGACGGATGCCGACGCACCGGTCGGCAATCCGTTTACATCCACCGTGGTATAGGTGAAGGTACCGACTGTTGTTACGGGAAAAGTTGCGGAAGTTGTACCTCCAAAAGTCAACGGAGTGGTTTGTGTGCCGACGGTAACTGATTTTTGAGCGAAAGTTGCCGAGATGGTGCAGTTACTCGTGACATTCGTGAGGACGTAAGGGGAGGATGTACTGACCAGCGTATCATCCACTCTCACCTCGGTAAGGACATATCCGGCCTCCGGTACAATAACGAAAGTTTGGCTCGCGCCTTCAATAAAATCTACCTGATCCGTTTCACCATTGGGTATGGCGGTGATTGTGCCAACACTAACACCACCCATGATGGGCTGTGTGATCGTGACGGTGTGGTGTGTGCCGCTTGCAGGGGTGGTATAATAGTTAGTACCAGCATACGCTACGTTGCCTGAGCCTTGACTTCCTCCCGGACCGATATTTGCACCATAAGCGTTGCTGCCACTACCGCCTTTAACGGTAATAGTGTTGACATCAATGAGGATGTTTATTGTTCCTGCATCACCGCCGGCAGACCCGCTTATATTATGGTCGCATCCCCCACCGCCGATTCCAGCGCCACCGCCGTGTCCATCTCCGCCTGAAGCAGTAATAGAACCGCCACAGATGGTGATTGCGCCGCCTCCACCGCCGATTTTGCCGCCTCCACCGCCACCGATGCCGGCGCCGCCGCCGCTGTTGCCTTCAGTACCGCCATAAGCTTTTATTGTACCGCCGTTGATGATGATTATACCGCCGTCGCCGCCGTTGTTGCCGGAGGCTGTTGCGCCGCCGCCGCCGATTCCAGCGCCACCGCCTTCACTACTGATACTGCCATTAGCGTTAATAGTACCACCGTTGATGGTGATCGTGCCACCGGAGGCGCCGGTAGCGCCACCACTGCCGCCGATTCCGGCTCCACCGCCGGCGCCGGTTGCTGTCAAAGTGCCTGTACCCGCAGACTGTGCGTAAATAGTCAAACTGTTCGTTCCTTCTACATCAATCCCTGCGCCGGTGCCCGTACCGGTGACGGTCACGTTGCAACCGTCGGCAAGTATCAGGTTCACATCGCCACTAATGGTGATGGTGCCTGAATAGGAGAATGTCTTTTCAAACAAATACCAGCCGGAAGTCAGCGCCGAGGCAAACACCGTGCTGTAATTTGTGTCGGTAATCACCGTTACACCGTTTGCATTCAGAGGTGTCGTCATGCCCGGAACGGTGTAAGATACGTAATCCTGTTTTGTTTGCGCCGTCAAAGGCAACGCTGTCATAAGAAGAAACAGAATCAACAGGGAGGTATACCTCCATTTCAAACTCAATAGGAAAAAATTTTTCATACGTAAGTGAATTATATGTTTATGTATTAGTTATTTCCTTTAGTTATGCACGGCATCTTCTTTTTTTGCCATATCTTTGTGTTTCAAACGCTCTGTATTCATTTTATGTCCTGTTATTCAATGATGTAAATAAAAGTGCGACAAAAATACGAAGAATTCGAATGATAAACAATAGTTTTTGTGTATTTTTAAATAAAAATTTTTATATATCCTTCTAAAAAAATCTTGTTACATCAAAAATGACAATCAAGCGATGTTTTCCTGAATAATTATCTCTCCGAAATAAAATCGAAAGCTTTTCCGCATCCAAATGAGGCATTGTTTGCCTTGTACAATTGGATGCGTTTACCTTGTGCAAGGCGATGCGTTTGCCTTGTGCAACTCGATGCGTTTGCCTTATACAAGGCAATGCGTTTGCCTTGTATAAGGCAACCCCCTCGCCTTACCTAAGGCATAGGGGTTGCCTTAGGTAAGGCATAGGGGGTCAGTTGCGCAAGGCGCCAAGCCTTTGATTAACAGGCATGTTGGAGGGTGTGTTTTTAGTACCGGACTTGGGTTACTGTTTTCTGCGGCATGATAAGTGTCATTCCGAATTTTCGTCTGCTATAAGTCAGAAATCGGAGAGTTTCAATTTTCAATCCTCAATTTATGTGTTCCCTGTCGCTTGTTGCCTGTCACTTTCACAATTAGCATCTGCTGTTTGGGCAATCCGCTGATCTCGACAAAATTGTTTCCACTTTTCACTTCTTTCAGAAGCCGGCCTGAAAGATCATATACCGTGACATGCCGAATGGGAATGTCTGATTTTACAAATGCGTTTCCACCTTGGGAATAGACGGTCACCGAAGGTGTCCCTATCGTTTTAATCGCTGTTATCGTCCGGTCTACGGTGACAGGCACCGACAAGGAATCGTCCTTGAGCGGGATGCCGCTATCCAATAGAAAATCAAGATTCGTGATGGTCGCTTCGTAAGTTCCCGTAGGAACACTGTCGTTCACCGTATAGGCGATATCCATTATTTTTTGGTATTCTGTCGCTGTAGAGCTTTTTAATGTGTTGGATAGGATGGTTATCAACCAGGTATTGCTTCCTTCGTAGGAAAATGACAGATGGAAATTGCCCGAAAGATCAATCGATAAAACGGTTAACTGTTCATCCAGCGTCATGCCTTCGGGGAATTGGATTTCGAACGAACCGGTCAAGGTGGCATCGCTTGGAATGGACAAATTGAGCGCTATCGTTCCTTTACCGTCGGCTCCGGCCGGCTGTGTTTCATCGGGAATCACTACGGGAGCTTCTGCGGCATCTTGTGTCACTCGAATAGTTGTTATGGTAGTAAAGTCATTGTTGTCCAAAACTCCATCGCCATTGGCATCACTTACTATTCCACTAACGGTGATCGTTGCCGTTCGAGGGATCGTATCCGTATTGACGGCGGCAGTCACCGTTATCGTATCATTGCTGGAACCCGAAGCCGGAGAAAGCGTTAACCACGAAGCGTCGCTGCTGACCGCCCAATCGCTTTTCCATTGGTTGCTGTAACTTTTCCACCCGTCACATCCACTAATCCGGAAGCGTTGATAGCTATACCTCCATCACCAATAACGCTCACCAGACCATTAGTGACTTTAACCGAGGAATTTGTGTTAATGGCTTTACCTGTATAGGCATGAACTACTCCATCGCTCACTGTAATCCATGCATCGGTTGCCTGAATCGCTGTAACATCATTTTTTATGAAAAAGAAACGCCTGTTTTTGCATAGTCTTTGCCGACCGCAGGGCGGGAGTGTCGGTTCCAAATTCGGAACTAAAATACCAGTACATCGTTGTTCCGGATGGCTTCTGGCTCGTCAGTGTGGATATATACTGAACTTTCGAGAATTCATCGGAAGCGATTAACGTAGTGGTAGAAAAACAAATATTCCATCCTTTATTTAAAGTAATATTTATTCTTTGTGTGCTATAATCGTCTCCGGATTCTCCATAGACCGTAACATTTTTGTCAGCGTAAATAAACAAACTCTCAACGAGAGTCGAATCGTCGCCAAAAGGGTCTGCACTCGCATAGTCGATAGAACCCATATAATTACCACTGCCGTATGCATACATATTTATAGAAGCTATTTTGGCCGTTGTATCGCTAATGGAAAATCCCGCCATATAATCTTCATCACCGGTAAACAAACTTAAATATTCGTTGGGTATCGTTGCAGGAAGTTTCAATGTAAAACCATTGTCTGTGTATTGAGCTTCAGCAGCCGTATAGCTGTCAGTGTCACCCTCTATTTCCGCTTTTACGGCATCTATGGTGGAAGAGCCGTTAATCACATTGGTAACGTTGATTGTTAAAGCAGCATCACCGCTTCCCGGCCCATGGTCGTCGTTTTTGCAAGAATAGCATAATGTGATAATTAATCCCAAGGTTAAAAATAACCGACATTTAAAAATTGAAGTTTTCATGTTTTCTATCTGTTAAATTACGCAACAAAAGTATAAATAATATGTCACTTTTGCAAGTAAAAAAGTACATAGCGTTTTTTCGCGTATGAATAGTTAATGGCAATGATATTATCTTTCATATCAATAACCTGCTGTATTAAATAGTACAAAGCGTAATCCGCAGGATTTAATGTGACTAACCCCCAATGAAGCGAAGCGATTGGGGGTATTTGAGAACTTTTGTGTCTTTTGTTTGTTATTATTTATAATATAAGGAATCAGGAAAATTTTAATACATCAAAAATGAAAATTATGAAAGACTCAAAGAAAGTGTTTATCCATTTATTTCTATTGTTTTTTTTCTTCCATTATGCGTTGGCTGATAACAAACCGATTCTTGCGACAACCGGAAACTTGCAAGCCAAGTCTGCTGCTGTTCCGGAAAAGCGGTATAGCGGGATGGTCAATGATGCAAGCGGTGAACCGGTTATTGGAGCCAGCATTCAAGTAAAAAAGGGAATAGCGGGGACGGTAACCGATGTGAACGGTAAATTTTCACTGCAAGCTCCTGCGGGCGCTACATTGGTCATTTCCTATATCGGGTATATTACTCAGGAGATCAGGATCGATAGTCAGACCAACTTACAAATTACGCTTATCGAAGACACGAAGACATTGGAAGAAGTGGTCGTTATTGGTTATGGAACTCAGAAGAAGGTCGATCTGACCGGTTCGGTTTCATCGGTTAAAATGATGGAAATATCCCAGACGCCAATCAGTTCGATCGATCAGGGATTGATAGGACGGGCATCGGGTGTGCAGGTAATCCAAACTTCCGGTATGCCCGGCGCCGTTGCCTCTATCCGGGTACGTGGCAGCAGTTCGTTGCAGGGAGGTAACGAACCTTTGTATGTGATTGATGGTTTTCCGGTATATGCAGGTACCGGTGTTTCTACCAATTCGGTTTTCCAGGATGCCATCGGGAAAGCGCAGTTAAGCGGGTTGGCAACCATTAATCCTTCGGATATCGAATCCATTGAAATATTGAAGGATGCCGCTGCTACTGCCATTTATGGCGCCCGCGCCGCCAATGGGGTGGTATTGATCACCACCAAAAGCGGGCAAAAAGGCCGTGATGTGATTAGCTTTGATGCCAGTTTTGGAATACAGAATGTGGTAAAAAAAATCGATGTAATGAACGCTCAGGATTATGCAAAATTAGTAAATGATGCTTATATTTGGGGCGACGGCGCTACTTCCGCCAATGGCAAGCCTTTCTACGACACAGCCCAGATGGCTGAAATAGCCAAATTAGGAATGGGCACGAATTGGCAGAATGAAATTTTCAGACAGGGTGTTACCCAGGATTATCAGTTGAGCATTTCAGGGGGTGATGCAAAGACCACCTACGCTATTTCGGGAGGCTATTCCGATCAGGTGGGTATTATACTGGATTCGGACTTTAAACGCTATTCGATGCGTCTGAATCTGGACCGGAATGTCAATGAATTTCTTACATTCGGCGCTCATATATCGGCTTCTCATACGATTTCCAATCTTGTAGCTACCGATACGGGCGGCGAAGGCGGCGTTGTCAACGGAGCTATAAAAATGAATCCGGTTCTTCCGGTATATTCCGATGCGGAAGCCGGTATTTATACTCCCGTTAATACTCCGGGAACATTGGAGCCCAACCCGGTTGCAACCTTAAAAGAACAAAAATACACCAATGCCACCTCGCGCATGCTGGGCAATATATACGGACAATGGGAAATTATCAAAGACCTGAAATTGAAAATGTCGATCGGTACGGATGTCATTTACGATAAATTCAACCTGTATACGCCTTCCTCCATTTACCAGTCCAATGGAATTGCCAAAGCGATTGTAACCATGAATCGTTCGATCAGCTGGCTGAATGAAAATACGTTGAATTGGAACAAACAGAGCGGCGATCATTCGTTGAATGTCTTAGGCGGGTTTACGATGCAACGCAATAATTTTGAAAATGTCTTGGGACGGTCTCAGGGATTCGTTAACGATGTGTTACTCTATAATGATTTAGGTGCAGGTTCTACTTTCAATCAGCCTCAATCGTCGGCCACTCAATGGAGTATTTTATCGTACTTAGCACGGTTGAACTATTCGTATTTGAGCCGGTATTTAGTATCGGTCAATGCGCGTGTAGATGGTTCTTCGCGGTTTGGCGCCAACAATAAATACGGTTTCTTCCCTTCGGCATCTGCGGGATGGCGTGTTTCGGAAGAAGCATTTATGGAGTCCATGAAAAGAACGGTATCCAATCTGAAAATACGAGCAGGTTATGGTGTTACGGGTAATACGGAAATCGGTGTGTACCAATCGTTGGCAACCTTGGGAAATACCAGCTGGACATTGGGAGGGAACCAGCTGGTAACCGGATTTTTCCCGAATATCATACCGAATCCCGATTTGAAATGGGAGAAAACCGGGCAATTCAACCTGGGTTTGGATTTAGGATTATTTAATAACCATTTACGTATTACCGCCGACTATTATCGAAAACTGACCACGGATTTATTATATAATGTGGCTATTCCTACGGCTTCGGGCTTTTCTACGATGCTTCAGAATATTGGAAGCGTCGAGAATAAAGGTACCGAATTAATGATTGAAGGCGATATATTGTCGGGGGCATTCACCTGGTCTTCTGCCATGAATTTGGCCACCAACCAAAATAAAGTGCTCAAGCTTGGAGGCGAACCTTATAAAGAAATGCCGGAAGGGGATGGCCACTTGAAAACAGGTTCTTTCCGGCGGCTGGTAGTGGGTGAACCCATCGGCGTATTTTATGGCTATCGCTACGACGGTATTTTCCAGAATGCAGAGGAAGTAAGCAAAATTTCTTCACAACCCTCCTTGCTGGGAGTCGGATTCCGCCGGTATAAAGATTTGAATGGCGATGGTAAGATTGATGCGAACAACGACCGCGAGATTCTGGGAAATCCTTTTCCTCTGTTTTTTGGCGGCTTTACCAATACGTTCGGATTGAAAGGATTTGAACTGAATGTATTTCTGCAATATAGCTACGGTGGCAAAATCTATAATTACAATGCCATGGATTTGGAAACACCGGTCGGCGGGCAAAATGCGTATGCTGCCCTGACCGATCGTTTTACGGACGAAAAGCCAAGTACCCGCTATCCGAGAGCCTCCACCAACCGGACGGTATTGGTTAGCGATTTATTCCTGGAAGACGGGTCGTATATGAAATTAAAAACGGTTTCGTTATCCTACCGCTTTCCCAAAGTTTCTATTCCGCATATTCAAGGAATCCGCGTTTATCTGACCGGGCAAAATCTTTTGACGTGGACTAAATACCAGGGCTATGATCCGGAAGTCAGCTATCGGGGAGCATCGACGCTCGAAATGGGAGAGGACTTCAGCGGTTATCCGCAAGCACGGACGTTCCTCGTGGGTGTAAAATTAGATATTAAATAATTTATAAACAAATCGAACAATGAAAGGAAAAATAGTTTTTGCCATTCTCTTATGGATTGGAATAAATAGTTGTTCTTCATTTCTTGAAGAACGACCAACCGACCGCCTGACGACTTTGAATTTTTATAAGTCGGCCAAAGACGCCCAAGCGGCTGTAGATGCGGTTTATCAGCAGATGCATTCCATTTATAACCGGAATATGTATTTGCTCTGCGATTTGCCTTGTGATATGATGAAAAACGGCTTGGGAATGCCCAACGCTTTCTTGCAAGATATGGAATATTGTCGTTACAATCAAGCGAATACATTTATCCGTGATATGTGGACGAATAATTATTCGGGAATTGCCAAGGCGAATGCCGCCATCGAAAATATACCGGATATCAAGATGGACGAAGGATTAAAGAATCGCTACATGGGTGAAGCCCGGTTTTTAAGAGCTTTGTTTTATTTTAATTTGGTTCGTTTCTATGGCGATGTTCCCTTAGTGACTAAAATCGGCTTGGAAGAAGCCACCGGCCCCCGTACTCCGAAAGACCAGGTGTATGCGTTTCTCATCGATGACCTCACTGCTGCCGAAAATGCACTGCCCATGCGTTCGTCCTATGCGACAAAGGACAAAGCCCGTGCTTCCAAAGAAGCTGCCAAATGCCTGTTAGGTAAAGTATATGTAACTCAAGGCGATTTTGAAAAAGCGAAGAATAAACTGGCGGAAGTAGTCGATCACGAAGCCGAATATGCTCTGGGGTTGAATGAGGAGTATGCAGCAAACTGGAAACCGGCTACAGAAGCGGGAGAAGAGGCTATCTTATATGTAGAATATGGAATGGCGCCGCTAACCCCCAATGGTGAAATGAGCATGATCGGACCTAAATATTCCGTTCCCGGTGGCAGCATTGGAGTGGCCGGTTCGAATGAAGCCGATATTCCAACGCAGGAATTATATGATTCCTACCGTCCGAATGACAGCCGGCGTGACTTTAATTTACGGTTTGAATATACCAATTATGCAACGAAAGAAGCCGTGCGATCTTCCATCCCGCTTTATGGAAAATACTGGATCGATAATATTCCTTCTTGCGACCAGTGTGATATCAACACGCATATTCTGCGTTATGCCGACGCCTTATTGTTGTATGCCGAAGCATTGAGCGAAACGGGCGACTCGCAAAAAGCGCTGGATGTACTTAATCGCGTGCGTGAACGAGCATTTGGAGATACTTCCGGAAACTATACAAACATCCTGTCGAAAGAAGATTTTCGCAATGCCATCCTGGATGAACGCCGCTGGGAATTTCCTATCGAAGGGCATCGATGGTTTGACCTGGTTCGCATGGGCAAATTGAAAGAACGGATGTTGGCTCATGCCGCCTACGAAGCAAGCGTGGCCGAAGCAAACAAAACGGATATTGCTAAAAACTTTAAGGATTATATGATCTTGATGCCTGTCCCACAAGAACAAATAGACCTGAATAAAGAATTAACACAAAATCCGGGCTGGTAATGATGCGATTTATCAAAAAATAGCGTATCTTTGGAGTGCAGATTCTTTTTTTAAGAACTGCACTTCGATTCGTAATAAAAACATAAACAAAAAAATAGAAACAGCAATGAAAAATATCTTACTTACAGGCCTCTCGCTTACTGTTGCGGGAGCAGGCATTATTCAGGCGGCGCCACCTGCCAAGCGGCCGAATATCCTGTATATCATGTCGGACGATCACGCCTATCAGGCAGTCGGCGCTTACGGTTACGGCTTAAACCAAACACCGAACATCGACCGGATTGCCGGTGAAGGCATGCGGTTTAACAACTGTTTTGTAACCAATTCACTCAGCGGGCCTTCACGTGCCTGTATCCTGACGGGTAAATTCAGTCATAAGAATGGATTTTACGACAATAGCGCTAAAACCGTCTTTGATGGCTCCCAGCAAACTTTGCCCAAGCTTCTGCAGGCGGCCGGATACCATACCGGTATCGTGGGGAAATGGCATTTGAAAAGCACGCCTACCGGTTTCGACTATTACAGTGTGCATTATGATCAGGGCGAATACTACAATCCCGATTTTATGGAAAACGGCGAAAAGCGCGTTCATTACGAAGGATATGCTACCGACCTGACTGCCGATCATGCCATCCGGTTTCTCAAAGATTGTGAGACCGGTAGTGAGAAAGAGAAACCTTTTTTCCTGATGATGCATTTCAAAGCACCCCACCGGAACTGGATGCCGGCGCTTAATAAATTGTCGATGTATGAGGATGTATCTTTCCCCATTCCGGCTACGTTTTATGATAATTACGAAGGACGCATCGCCGCACAACAGCAAAAAATGAGTGTCGAAAAAGACATGCTGATCGGCGAAGACCTGAAAACGGTTGGCCCCTGGGATACTACCCGTCCCCCTGAATTTAAACGCATGACCAAAGAACAAAGGGCAGCCTGGGATAAAGTATACGATCCGATTATCAAAGATTTCGCTCGAAAACAGCCCACAGGAAAAGCATTGGCGGAGTGGAAATTCCAACGCTACATGCGCGATTATTTGAAATGTATTTCATCGGTCGACGACAATATCGGCCGCGTCCTGGATTATCTGCGACAGACAGGCCAATTGGATAATACCATTATAATATATACCTCCGACCAGGGCTTCTATCTGGGCGAACATGGCTGGTTCGACAAGCGGTTTATGTACGAAGAATCCTTGCGAACGCCTTTTGTTATCCGTTATCCGCAAGTCATTTCAGCCGGCGGAATAACCGATGCAATGATTCAGAACATCGATTTCGCTCCGACACTTTTGGATTTAGCCGGATTGCCTGTGCCCGCTGATATGCAGGGAGAATCGTTCAAAGCCGTACTGTCGGGAGAAAAACGGACCGCCAAAGAAGCGCTGTATTATCATTATTATGAATATCCATTGCCTCATGCCGTCAAAAAGCATTATGGCGTGAGAACCGACCGGTATAAATTAATCCATTTTTATAATGATATCGACGAGTGGGAATTGTTTGATCTAAAGAACGATCCGAACGAGTTGCATAATTTGATCAATGATCCGGCTCAAGCCGGAAACATCCTTTCATTGAAGAAAAAATTAGAGGAACTGCAGATAAAATATGAGGATACCGATCCTACAAGCGATGATTATGTGAATAAAGAACTTGATTTTTGGGAAAAGAGACATTAGACACAAGACACAAGACATGAGAAAAGGGAGGGATTAATTATTCGATTGGATGCGGTAAATCCGTTCGATAATGTCAACTACTTTGTAGCCGTCACGGGCGTTGGTTGTGATTTCTTCCTCCTTGTTTTTCAGTACTTTTATCACATTATCAATGACTAAATGATGGTTTTGCGCCGAGCCTTTGTAGGCTCCGTAGTCGTTTCCAGGATTGGTTGGAGGCAAAACCGGCATTGAATATTCTTTGACACGACAATACGTGACTTCATTCATATATTGTCCGCCGATTTTAATGGTTCCGTTTTCCGCAAGAATAGTAACCGAACTTTCAAAATTGGTATCGTAAACCGATGTCGAATAATTGAAGATGCCGGCGCCGCCGTTTACAAAGTCAAAAGCCACTACGCCTGAATCTTCAAAATCGGTTAACGTATGGTGATTGAAGTCCATGAAACGGGCGCTGATGTTTTGAATATCTCCGAATAGCCAATACATCAAATCGATGAAATGTGAAAATTGCGTAAACAAAGTTCCGCCATCAAGCGTTTTATCTCCGTGCCACGAATCGGGCAGGTAGTAGCGGGCATCACGGTTCCAAAAACAATTGATTTGCACCAGAAACAGTTTTCCCAATCGTCCGGAAGTGACCATTTCCTTCATCCAAACCGATGGTGGAGAATAGCGATTTTGCATCACGCAGAAAACTTTTTTGTCGTATTGATTAGCTACGGTAAGAATTTTTCCGGCATCTATCGTATGTAACGCCATCGGTTTTTCAATTACTGCATGGTGCCCGGTTTCCATTCCACGGATAGCCATGCCTGCATGCAAGCCGTTCGGAACACAAATATTCAGAACGTCAAAAGGGAGTCCCGACGACAGCAATGATTCGAGATCGGAGTAGTAAACGGTTCGTGCGTCCAACCCTAAACGTTCCAATGGTAGAATATCGCAAACCGCTACTAATTCCGCTTCCGGATTGCGCTGAATCATTTCGATATGGCGCTTCCCGATATGTCCGCAACCGACTACGGCAAACTTCACTTTCCTTTCACTTTTCATCCCATTTACCCATTTACCATTTACTATTTACCATTAATTCATAATTCATCGGTTTCCATACATCTGTCGATAGTATTTCTGATAATCGCCGGAAGTCACTTTTTCTACCCAATCCTGATTTTCAAGATACCACCGGATGGTTTTTACGATGCCATCTTCGAATTTAGTTTCGGGATACCATCCCAATTCGGCGGTAATTTTTGCAGGATCAATAGCGTAACGCTGGTCATGGCCCAGACGGTCTTTGACGAAAGTAATCAGATAATCGTCGGTAATCCATTCCAGATTATCCGGCTGTACTTTCAATGCGTTTTTATAGGCGGGATTTTCTTCCATTAATTGCCGGATCGTTGCGATCACCATTTTAACAATATCGATGTTCTTCTTTTCATTATGTCCTCCTATATTATATACTTCGCCGGTACGTCCGTGAAGCAGCACGCTGTCGATTGCTTTGCAGTGATCTTCTACGTACAGCCAATCACGCACATTGGAACCGTCGCCATACACCGGAAGTTTTTTCTTTTCGAGAATGTTTTTAATAATCAGCGGAATCAGCTTTTCCGGGAAATGATAGGGGCCGTAGTTGTTGGAGCAGCGGGTGATGTTCACCGGCATTTGATAGGTTTCCGCGTAAGCCATGACAATCATGTCGGCAGCCGCTTTGGATGCCGAATACGGACTGCGTGGGTCTAAGGGCGTGGTTTCGGTAAAATAGCCGGTTGCCCCCAAACTGCCATACACTTCATCGGTTGAGACTTGAAGATATTTAACGCCTTCCCTGTAAATCGGATAACCGGATTCATTTTTCCCTGTTGTCCACGATTTCTTGGCTGTATCCAATAAGTTTTGCGTTCCTAAAATATTTGTTTTCAGAAACAATTGCGGATTTTCGATACTCCGGTCTACATGACTTTCGGCGGCAAAATTAACCACAAGATTAATCGGATGTTTATCAAAAACTTCCTTGACTGCTTTCGGGTTATTGATATTCCCCTTGATAAACGTCACTCGCTGATCGGTCAAATCCTCTTTGATTGTTCCGAGATTTCCTGCGTAAGTCAGGTTATCCAATATTACCAATCGGATATCCCGATGCTTTTTCAGCAGGTATTTTACATAATTGGAGCCGATAAATCCGGCGCCGCCGGTTACTAAATATGTATTCATTTTTGCTGTTTTATTTGACAAATTTACGTATTTTTTTTGTACGCCTAAATATATATTTGAGATTTTATTTAGTTATTTAGTTATTTAGTTATTCAGTTATTCAGCTATTAATTTTTCACTAAATAAAACGCAGACGTCGTAAAAAAATTACGAAAGTAAGGGATCGAGCCTATCAAAGCAGCTTGTTTCCTCTCTTTCATTCCGAATTTGTGTTTGTAAATCGGATTAATAAAATAAAACGCTCTGTTTACAATGTGATATCCTGTTTTTTTGCTAATTTTTCCAGCCTTTCTATGGAAATTCCCGTTTCTTTCAATTCGCAGAAATATTCCGTCCCTTCTTTGAATAATTTCAAAACACTTTTATACACAGGTTTTGGCAGTAAATGAAAATAAGGAAGGTGAGATAAGAATCTATTCCGACACATTTGCTGATGTCCTCCAAACGGCATTTGCCAGGGCGGAAATCCAAGAAATATTACTCCCGAAGGAGCAAGGAACGATCGCATCTTTATCAATAATTTTTCCTGATCGTGGATATGTTCAATGACATCTTTTAAAATAACGATATCGAATTTAGCATGATATTCCGTTTCAAAATCAACCGAATAGATATCATTGTTGATTAATATCAATTGATTGGATTCAATAAATCCCGCCAGTTTTTTGCGTGCATAGTCCAGCGAACCGGCATCCAGGTCTACGCCGAATCCTTTACATCCTCTCTCTAAAAAAGCGCTTAACACACCGGCCGTTCCACAGCCTATTTCCAGTATCTTTGCATCGCTATTTAAAGGATAAACTTTTTCAATAAAAGGGATAATACTTTCTTCACAAACCATTTTCTGCATCAGAAAATACCGGTCGTGATCGGAATGAAATTCATACATTTTTTTTTAGCATTTATTTAATATCAACCAATTAAGGAAAGAATATATTGTCCGTATTCGGTTTTACCAAGTTCTTCTCCTAATTTTTTTAATTGCCGGTTATCAATCCATCCGTTTCGCCACGCAATTTCTTCGATACAGGAAACATAAAACCCTTGCCGTTTTTGTATGGTCGCCACGAAATTGGATGCATCCAAAAGGCTCTCGCAATTACCGGTATCCAACCAGGCAAAACCACGTCCAAAGAGTTGCACTTTTAATTGATTTTCTTCCATATACATACGGTTGAGGTCGGTGATTTCATATTCACCCCTTGCTGAAGGCTTCAATGCTTTGGCACGGGATACTACCGAATGGTCGTAGAAATACAAACCCGGAACAGCATAATTCGATCGCGGATGTTCCGGCTTTTCCTCAATGGAAATCGCTTTTCCCGTATCATCGAAATCCACTACCCCGTAGGCTCTCGGGTCTTTTACACAATAACCGAAAATGCAGGCGCCCGATTCAATCGCTTGGGCTTGGCGAAGCATCTGACTGAATCCTTGTCCGTAAAAAATATTATCGCCCAAGATCAGGCAAACGGTATCGTTTCCAATAAATTCTTCGCCCAGCACAAACGCTTGAGCCAATCCGTTGGGTATCTGCTGAACAATGTATTCAAATTTCATGCCCAGACTTTCCCCTGTTCCGAGCAATTGTTGAAACATCGGCAAATCACGAGGCGTGGAAATGACTAAAACTTCTTTGATTTCAGCAAGCATCAATGTTGATAAAGGATAATAAACCATCGGCTTATCATATACCGGCATGATTTGCTTGGATATAGATTTGGATAAAGGGAAAAGCCGGGTAGCGCTTCCTCCTGCTAAAATAATACCTTTCATATTTATACTATATATCTCTTAATCGTTTTCCTGACCGGTCTTTTTCGGACATGCGCATTTGCGATCGTTCCACAGGCCATTGAATAGCTAAATCGGGATCCATGCAATGGATAACCCGTTCGTGAGCCGGAGAATAAATATTATCCACCTTATAAGAAAAAACAGCAGTTTCGCTTAATACAAGAAAACCGTGTGCAAATCCGCGGGGAATAAAAAATTGCCGTTTATTTTCTTCCGATAATTCTATGGCCACATATTTGCCAAAGGTAGGAGACGCTTTGCGAATATCAACGGCAATGTCCCATACTTTTCCTTGAATCGCCCGGATTAATTTGGCTTGAGCTGCTTCGCCTTCCTGAAAATGAAATCCTCTAAAAACACCTCCGGATGATTGGGATTCATTGTCCTGAATGAAATCCGTTTTACCGATTTTTTGCTCAAACTCCGATTGTTTATAACTTTCCATGAAATAGCCGCGTTCGTCCTTAATAACCACAGGCTCAATAATCCATAAACCCTCTATTTCCGTTGTGATATACTCCATATAATTATATCTATTTGATTCACAAAGATACTGTTTTTTGAATAACTTTTAATGAAAGTGAAGAAAAAATTTTTTTTCATAATATTTCCTATTAACTTTGTAGTCCATTTGATTAAGAGATCATTCTTATACAATTGTAACTTTTTAATGAAAGAAGTATTAATCATAGATGACGTTGTTACATTGAGCTTGATGCTAAAGACCTGGTTTTCGAAGAAAGGTTTTCTTGCGAGAACGGCTATAAATATAGGCGATGCCAAAAAAAGCATTCAGGAACAGAAGCCCGAATTAATTATATCCGATTTACGTCTTCCCGATGGTAGCGGTTTAGATTTGATAAAATGGGTCAAAGAATATTACAACGACATTATTATCATTGTAATGACCAGTTATGCCGATATTCAGACAGCCGTTGAGTGCATACGTGCCGGCGCTTACGATTATGTGGCCAAGCCTTTGAATCCGGAAGAAATAGTAAAAAAAGTCCAGGCTCTTGAAAATTCAAAGGAAAAAGCAAGCAATCCATCGAGTTTTTCTTCCGCTAATTCCGGCCAAAACCTCGGATTCATTCACGGCAATTCGATGGAATACAAAAAAGTGTATGAGTATGTCGATTTAGTTGCCCCGACCAATTTATCTGTTTTTATTAAAGGTAACAGCGGAGTAGGGAAAGAACATATTGCCCGTTTGATTCATGAAAAAAGTCAACGGGCTTTAGGCCCTTTCGTACCGGTCGATTGCGGCGTCATGTCGAAAGAATTATCGGCAAGTGATTTTTTCGGCCACATTCGAGGGTCGTTCACCGGCGCTATTCATGATAAAAAAGGACATTTCGAAGAAGCAAATAAAGGAACGTTATTCCTCGATGAAATTGGAAACCTTTCTGTGGACACTCAAATGCAATTATTGCGTGTACTTCAGGAAAAGAAAATAAAGCCGGTAGGCGCCAATAAAGAGATTCCGGTCGATGTCAGAGTGGTTACGGCTACCAACGAAGACATGGAGAAAGCCATCGCTTCCGGTAAATTTCGTTCCGACCTGTTTCACCGGTTGAATGAATTTATGATTCAAGTGCCGACGCTTGAGAATTGTCGTGAAGATATTTCTCTGTTTGCCCACCATTTCCTGCAGATGGCGAATCAAGAAATGCATAAGAATGTGACCGGATTTGATAAAAAGCTGTTGGAACTTTTCCAAGCCTATCATTGGCCGGGAAATATCAGGGAATTAAAAAATGCGATTTTTAGATTAACGCTTGTCACCCAAGAACCGATTATTAAATCGGAGTTATTGAAAGATACGATACCCGACATTTACAATCATAGGCAGGCGGATAATTGGGATGATAAAGATGTACAGGAGCGAGAACGCATAAAGGAAGTACTCAAAAAAGTGAACTATAACAAATCCCAGGCGGCCGCCTTATTGAAGATCGATCGCAAAACCTTATATAAAAGAATGTCTATGTATAATATTGAAGGATAAGTACAATGAATTTCTCATTAATAAGAATTAATACCCGTTCCATTGTGATCATTGGCTATTGCTTGCTGGTAATTTTAGCAATGACGGGAATAGCCACCATTTATTATGAAGTAATTAAATCGCACCGGCAAAGCTCGGAAAATTCCGGTCTGAAAAGAGAACTGATCGATTTAAGCAATACCTTGACAACCATGTATCAGGCAGAAGGAACAGCCAGCCTATTAGCTTTTGCTGAAAACGAAACATTGAAATTCGAATACGATTCACTGACGAATCGTGTATTTGATCAAATAGACTCCCTCCAATTAGTTGCAACAAATTCAGACATCCATTTGAGCTTGGACAGTTTATCCGGACTGCTGATGAGAAATCGGGATAATGCCTTACAAATGTTTCAACTGATGAAACAGATGGACAAAAACATTATCAATGAAATCGCCAAGAGAACCATTATTACGCGAAATGATATTGATAATCTGAATGCTCTTTTAGCCAATGTGACTCATCAAAGAGAAGATACGGTTCATGTGGTGGCCGAGAAAAAAGGATTTTTTCAGCGAGTGAGGGATGTGGTAAAATCCAATGCCGATACGCTTACTCATATATCAAAAAGTTCGGTTTCCGAATCAAAAGATTTGATGGTTCCCATTCTGAGTGATACGATTGTTGACTTCATCCGGCGTATTGATAAAAATGTTCAAAAAAACAATGCCAAACTCTTTCAAGAATTACTCAGTCATCAGCACGAACTGTATATTATTAAAGAACTCACAGGAAGCCAGATTAATAAAATTATGGATACGATGAAAGAACAGGAGTATCAATCGAGTATGGACCTTTTAAAAGAAAAAAACGAGACGTTGAAAAGGTCTTCTTCTCTGGTTGCTATTGTTGGCTTATTGGCTTTAATCGTCGTCGTATTCTTTATGTCCTGGACCTTACAATCATTGAATAAAGGGCTGCGACTGCAAAAAAGCATCCAGGAGTCGCAGAAACACGCGGAGAAATTGCTAATATCGCGTGAACAACTCATTTTCACCATTACGCACGATATCAAAGCGCCCCTCAGCTCGATCCTCGGCTTTCTCGATTTATTAATATCAGAGGATGTTACACTCACTCAGAAGCAGCAGTATTTTATTAACAATATGCATTCGTCCGCTACCCATATTTTGGACTTAGTGCGCAATTTATTGGATTTCCATTCGATTGAAAAAGATCAATCGCAATTGGCTTCCATCGCTTTTTCTCCGGTTTCCCTTCTTCGTAATATTTATGAAAGCTTTCTGCCTGTGGCACAAAAGAAGGCATTAACCGTAGAACTGAAATCAACTTTTCCTGAAACTGCGACCTTTTTAAGCGACCCGTATTATATTCGTCAGATAGTGAATAATCTGCTTTCGAATGCGATTAAATTTACCCAGAAAGAAGGACGAATTATTCTGAATTCTTCATTAGAGGAACCCAACTTGTGGAAAATTTCGGTGCAAGATACCGGTCCGGGGATTAATCCGTCGGACCAAATAAAAATTTTTGACGAATTTGTCCGCTTGGATAAAACCAGTAAAGAAATAGAAGGGACAGGATTGGGATTGCCTATTTCCAGACAATTAGCATCCTTATTGGGAGGTACCATCGAAATAGAATCTCAAGTAGGAGCCGGTTCAATTTTCACGCTGACTATTCCGATGACTCCCATTGTAAAGAGTCCGGCATTTCAACCGGATGATACCTCTGATATTTCTTCCGTACAAATCCTGTTTATCGATGACGATCAGGTACAACTGAATCTACTTTTCGAACTGATGAAAAAAGAAGGATTGCCGTGTGTTTGTTGTTCAAGCGCGTATGAAGCTTTGAATCTGTTGCAAAAGAAATCGTTCGATATTATTTTCACCGATATTCATATCCCCGATATGGAAGGGTTTGAGTTAGTTAAACGAATCAGGGAATCAGACTTTCCTCAAGCTACCGAAATTCCCGTCATTGCTTTCTCTGCAAGTTGCCAACGGCCGGAAGCAGAATATAAAGCAGCAGGTTTCAACGGATGTCTTCTCAAACCGTTTAATGTATACCGTTTGCTGGAGATTATCGAACAGTTTACTTCTTTCAAACGAAAAACAGATAAATTTTTTTCGGAGAAAGAGGATGAATTCGATTGGAGAAAAATCATGGATTTTGTGGGTGATGACCGGGAGGCTGCCTTAAAAATAATGGATTCGTTTATTGAAGAGACAAATAAAGACAGGAAACTGTTGGAAATTGCCTTTCATAAGGGCGATCGCGAGAACATAAAACAGGTTTCCCATAAAATGCTTTCTTTGATGCGGATGATTCCTGCCCAGGAAATTGTCTCGATATTGTCTGATCTTGAAAGGAACGACGCTGTTTCAAAAGAAAAAAAAGATACCTTACTTCGTCTTTTAGATGAAATACTAAAGAAGGCGGAAGAAATACGTGAAAATGTATGAATTATAAATTAAAATGAACAAATATGAAAATTTTAGTTGCAACAGAAAAACCGTTTGCTGCCGACGCAGTTCAAAAAATTAAAAAAGTCGTGGACGATGCTGGTTTTGAATTCCTTTTGTTAGAAAAATATACGGATAAATTTCAATTGGTAGATGCTGTAAAAGACGTGAATGCCCTCATTATCCGTAGCGATATCATCGATGCGGAAGTTTTGGATTCGGCCAAACAGTTGAAAATAGTGGTACGAGCGGGAGCCGGCTACGATAATGTAGACCTAAATGCTGCTACGGCTCATGGAGTCGTGGTTATGAATACCCCCGGACAGAATGCCAATGCGGTCGCTGAATTGGTTTTAGGTTTTATGGTGTATGCCGTGCGTAATCAATTCGACGGAAAGTCGGGTACGGAATTGTTAGGTAAGAAATTGGGGCTTCATGCTTATGGATATGTCGGACGGAATGTGGCGCGTATTGCCAAAGGATTCGGAATGGAGCTTTATGCTTATGATCCGTTTGTTCCTGCCGAAACGATGGCGAACGATGGCGTGAAAGCGCTGGCTTCCGTCGAAGAATTGTATGCAACCTGCCCTTTCGTTTCCATTCATATTCCGGCTACTCCCGAAACGAAAAACTCCATCGACTTCGCTTTGTTGGATAAGATGCCGAAAAAAGCGGTTCTGATTAATACCGCCCGGAAAGAAGTCATCAATGAAGCCGGTTTAATGAAGATGCTGGAATCACGTTCCGATTTTAAATATTTTACGGATATCACTCCTGCCAACGATGCCGAATGGAAGGCTAAGTTTCCGCAACGCTATTTTTCCACGCCGCAAAAGATGGGCGCTCAGACCGCAGAGGCAAATAATAATGCAGGGATTGCTGCTGCTAATCAGATTGTGGACTTTTTCAAGACCGGAAATACCAGGTTTAAGGTGAATAAATAAGGAAATTATGAATCTAAAACTTCGTCTCATAATCATGCAGTTCCTCGAATTTTTCATTTGGGGATCGTGGCTCATTTCGCTTGGAAACTATATGGGAAACCTTGACATGGGTGATCATATTGGACCGCTGTTTGCAACGGCGGGTTTTGCTGCCATTATCATGCCTGCCATCGTAGGAATTATAGCCGACCGCTGGCTCAATTCGGAAAAATTGTTGGGAATCTTGCATTTGCTGGGAGCCTGTTGTCTCTTCATGGCTTCCAAAACCGGTGCTAATTTTAATGAATTGTATCTTTACATATTTCTGAATGCATTGGTATTCATGCCAACCATAGGACTGAGTTATTCAGTTTGCTACAGTATCATGGCCAACCGCAAGATGGATACGCTCAACGACTTTCCTCCGATTCGCACCTGGGGAACGGTTGGCTTTATCGTTGCCATGTGGATAGTTAGTTTGGCCGGCTGGGAGTTAAGTGCCAATCAGTTAGTATTAGCAAGCGCTTCGGCTCTGGTCTTGGGCGTTTATTCCTTTACGCTGCCTCCATCGCCGCCTACGAAGGTAAAGAAAGGCAGTTCGTTGATTTCTACTTTGGGATTAGATGCAGTGGTATTACTGAAACAGCGAAAAATGGCCATTTTTTTCCTGTTCTCGGTTTTGTTGGGCGTTTGTCTGCAAATAACCAATTCTTTCGGAAGTCTTTTTTTGAGTAGTTTCAGGACGAACTATGAGCATTCGTTCGCAGTGCTTCATGCTAATATTATATTGTCCATTTCGCAGATTTCCGAAGCGTTGTTTATATTGGCGATACCGTTTTTCATGCGGAGGTTTGGAATTAAAACAGTGATATTAATGAGCTTTGGCGCCTGGGTATTGCGGTTCGGACTGTTTGGCTTCGGTAATCCCACCACCGGTTTGATTTGGTTGATACTCTCTATGATTGTCTATGGAATGGCATTCGATTTCTTTAATATTTCCGGTTCCTTATTTATTGAAAAAGAAACTCCGCCTAAATTCCGTGCCAGCGCTCAAGGACTGTTTATGATGGTCACCAACGGACTCGGAGCCGTCATTGGTAATTACAGTGCGCAGGCGGTCATCAACTATCATACGAACGGTAAAGAAACAGATTGGCCGACTTGTTGGTTTATCTTTGCGGGATATGCCTTGGTAATTGGTATTTTATTTGCGCTGTGCTTTCGATACAAGACTGTGCCGGCCCGCACTTGATGCTGTCATCCCGCACTTGATACTGTCATCCCGCACTTGATGCGGGATCCCCTGAAAATTATGAAAATTCAATTCATCGCAATCGGAAAGACGAATCAAAATTTTATACAGCAAGGGCTGTTTGAATTTTGTACACGCTTGGAGCATTATTATCCTTTTGAAATCGAAATTATTCCGGATATTAAGAATACCAAAAATCTTTCGATTGAGCAGCAAAAAACAAAAGAAGGCGAATTGATTCTCTCATCGTTTCAAGCTGGCGATCATATTGTGCTGTTGGATGAAAGGGGTAAAGAATTTACTTCGGCAGCCTTTGCCGGTTACATAGAAAAGAAAGCCCATGCGAGTACCAAGCGGTTGGTTTTTGTCGTTGGAGGCGCTTACGGTTTTTCTCCTGCCGTTTATGAAGCGGCACATGATAAAATAGCCCTTTCGAAAATGACTTTTCCCCATCAGCTGGTTCGACTGATTTTTATCGAACAGCTGTATCGCGCTATGACGATTCTGCATCACGAACCCTATCATCATCAATGAAAAATTAAACATAAAATCCTATAACGTTATCGGCAAGCGGCGTACAGAGCGCAGCGAGACAATAACAACGAGACGCAGAAAGAAAAATATGTAATGCAAAAAAAAATGATGTGAGAACAACAAGATAATAATTATACAAATCGTATGGCAGAAGAAGAAAAAATCAGAGAGCATGCAAAGCATGCCTTACAGGCACTAACAGATAGAACGAAAAACTGGAAAGACAGGATAAAAGACTTTATATGGGAAGTTTTTATTATTGTTGTTGCAGTGAACATTACGCTTTGGTTTCATAACTGGAGTGACAAAAGACATGAGCAAGCGCAAGTGAAAGATTTTCTGATTGATACCCGAGAAAGTTTGGTTCAGGACACCATTCATATTTGGGATTATATTAATTTTATGACTAACCACCCATTAGCCTATTATGATTCGGTACTTTCTCAAATAGACAGACATCAAATTGATGCTCAATATATTGATTCTCTTTATTTTCAGCTGACAAATAATAAAGGCATGGAAATTAATTATGGTATTTATCAGAGTTTCAGTTCTGCGAACAACTTGCGTCTGATTGAGAACCGAAAATTATTAAGTGATATTATCTCCTTATATACTAATTATTTCCCCACTATGCAGTTGTATGTTAAACAATTGTATGACAGGAGATCCGATGGTTTCTATCAACATATTATGCCTAAAACAGGTTGGGATAATAGCTCTGCCAAATTATCAACAATTATATATGAACAAGAAGTAATAAATGTGTTCCTGCTGGGCGAAAATTTTATCAAAGAGGTAAATGGAAATAGTGAATATATTATCAATCAGACTTCAGCTGTTATTTCTGAAATCGACAAGGAGTTGAAAGACCGATTTGATTATAAGGTGAAAAATCCCAATAAATAAATCAAGGATTAATGAGACAAAATATCAAACAGGCAACGAAGTAATTTTTGAAACTACGGTTGATACAACAAAATTCACTTTTATGCTCAATGAAAATACTGTAGATAAAACAAAAGAAAGTACTGAAAAAACTGTACAGAAAATAACCGAAAACTGTATAGAAAACAAAAAAACTGTACAGAAAACTGCACTGAAAAACAATGAAAACTATACAGAAAACGAGAAAACTACACAGAAAATAATACTATTGATGTCAGAAAATCCAAGTATAACAAAAACACAGCTATCAGAAAATATTGGAATTTCTGTTTCTGCTATCAACCTGAGTTCGGGATAAGAATTTTTTTAATGCATTGATATTCAATCTGCAATTTCGCCATAGGCGATTCATATCGTGCGCCCTGCATGAGCAGCGCGCACTTGCGTGCAAGCTATTAAAAAATTGCAAAGATACAAATATTTTTGGATAAATAAAGCCAAAACGCAAGTGTATTTTTCCAGA
>Ga0123357_10001501_pt1 | contig 24817 bp, 20 predicted proteins | sample TergutEmb28metaG_FD_89873 | JGI IMG/M metagenome (GOLD analysis project Ga0123357, IMG submission 89873) | Embiratermes neotenicus P4 segment gut microbial communities from Petit-Saut dam, French Guiana - Emb289 P4 | ecosystem: Host-associated > Arthropoda: Insects > Digestive system > Gut ...
TCAAGAGCAGCTCATAGGAAAATTCCGACAGGAACAGTTCCAGGGCGCGCATCTTGCCGGGAAATTTCCGTTTGACCACAAGCCGCAACTCGTCAATGCTAAACGTGCAGAGACATATCGTATGCTCGTCGCGTATAGCGAATTTTAACACGCCCGCTGTGTATCCATCCGGGGAAAGGACGGCGGAAAGCGCAATATTCGTATCAATCAGAATGCGCATAGCGTTCCCGGTTCATTTCCTTGCGAACCTCTTTCACCATATTCACGACATCCTGTTCTGTTTTCAGGCCCAGCCGTTCGGCCTCGCCCGCGAAGGCTTTCTGGACACGTTCAAGTGCCAGAATCGAGGCGTTTGCAATCCGAATGCCATCATCACCCGAAAGGAAAACCACCTTGTCGCCTTCCTTCAGGCTCAGCTTTTTTCTGATGGCCACAGGTACGGTGAGTTGTCCCTTGGAGGTCAATTTTGCAAGTTCCATTTCCATAGATGCATTCCTCCTTAAATTCCTTACTTTCCTTATATGCATTTTTGGAGAAAGATACAACCCTTGTGTTCGGTTGTGTCGGGTTGGAATCCGGTTTTCTACCGCACCCGCTTCCAGGTGATATTCACTGAATAGCCCGCCAGCCATTTTTGCCATGGATCAGGCTCTCGGTTTTCTGAGGGCCTTTTCTTTTTTTCCCAAAAAAGCACTCTGGATTGCTCCCGTGGCTGGATCACAATTTTTCTCATGGTAGCCTGTACGCTTCAAAGATGCTCCAAGCGTAATGCTGTGATGCTTTTTTGTGAAGCCCATGTGGAGGATTGTCATGTTTGTCAACACTGCTGAAAAAATGATCGGAAGCGCAGGCGTCGTGTTTTCCCCTGCCCCACATCCATCCTTTCCGCGAATGTGCCGGAAGCGGTGGGACTGCCAACGCTGGGCTTTTTCGAGATGCCTCGTGAACCTCGACTTGTTCAAAGACAGAAAAGCAAAAAACACTCCGGCCCACCAGAGGAAATTCCCCCCTGCACCTCCGTCTCCCTGCGCTTCTGCCTACGCGGCTCATCAGGTCAAGGGTACGCTTCGCCTCACTACGCTCGCCCTTGACCTGCTTCCGCTGCTCCGGCATCCGCTCCTTACGACGGCGGCTCCAGGGGAAATTTTACCCCAGGGTCGAAGGTACAGAAAGGCAGGAAAGGCATACCCCGTTTTTCCGCCTTGCTCTTTTTCGCTTTCCCATTTGATGCCCCTGCGTTTTCCCGGCAGTGCATTTTCGTTTTCTCCGGGCGTGCCTGCTGTTTTCCCGTTCGGCATCGTGGGTTTTCCTCGACCACGCGAGATGCTTTCCGGCAGCGAAGCGTTTGCTTTCCCGCCCCATGCGTTTTGCTTTCCTCTGGGCTGTTTATTCGTCCAACATCATCCGGGAGGGCCAGCATACGTAACGTGTACACGCGCAGTCGCGCTGTACCCGTTACGGCTGGCAGGGGGCTGCGCCCCCTTGACCCCCGCCCGCCCGGCCAAAGGCTCCGGGCAGACCAAAGACCAAAGGCAGTAAAGGCATGAAGACGAAAACAGCCCGCACCTTCAGTCTCCGCATGCGCCTGTATTCCGAGGAAAGAGACCTGCTGCGCCTGAACGCGGGCATCCAGGGCCTGAGCGTTTCCGATTACATCCGTCAGTGCTGCCTGAGCTTTCATTTGCGGAAAAGCCCGATGGAGAGAGAACGGCTCCGGCAACTCACCCGCATCGGCGTGAACATCAATCAACTCGGAAAATGGGTCAACACTTACAAGCGGGCGGTGGAGGCGGTGGAAGTTTTGACCGCCCTGGCGAGTCTGGAAAGGAAAATAGAGGCGTTTATGGCGATGGAAAAGCCGGAGGACGAGGCATGAACATGACCGTCTTCCCCCACGGCACGGGCGATGGCAACAAGCCGACCCGCTACCTTGTCCGCCTGGACTATCCGAACAGGAAAAATAACCCCCCGGAAGTGCTGCGGGGCGATGTCGCCATGACCTGCGCCCTCATCGACAGCATAGACCGCAAATGGAAGTACACCGCAGGCGCCCTCGCGTGGCATCCCAGCGAAACACTGACGCCGGAGCAGGAAGAAAAAATCATGGATGCTTTTGAGCAGGTCGCCTTTGCCGGACTGGAGCCGGATCAGCGGTACATCCTCTGGGTGCGGCATGTTCATGCCGGACATCACGAGCTGCATTTTGTCATTCCCCGGCTGGAGCTTTCCAGCGGGAATGATTTTAACGCCTGCCCCCCAGGCTGGGAAAAAGACTTTGGCGTGTTCCGCGACCTTCACAATCACAAGGAGCAATGGGCAAGGCCGGACGATCCAGCCAGGGAGCGGGAGGATCTGCCGAAAAAGGCTGACCTGTTCAAAGCCCGCATGGAACGCTGGGGCAAGGAAGTGAAGGAAAGCGAGCGCGACAAGGCCAAGGAAGCCATCCACGCCTATCTCAAGGGGAAAATCGCCCAGGGACTTGTCAGCAACAGGGCGGGCATTATCGCCGCGCTGAAAGAAAAAGGGATTACCGTCACCAGGGCAGGCCGGGACTATATCGGCGTCATGGAGCCGGAGAGCGGGAAAAGACTACGCTTCAAAGGAACCATATACCGGGAAAACTGGACACCCAAAACCGACATTGAGGAAGAGGACGAAGCCACACGGCAGGAAAAGACCAGGAAAATCATCGCCAACCTCGAACACGACCTTGCGGGCGTGTTGGAAAAACGCAGTGCATGCAATCGTAAACGCTACCCCCTGAAATGGGCGGACATTGAACAACAGTTCCGGCTTGTTCTGCCGGAAAAACAGGAGACGGAACATGACAGAAACAGAACGGATGCTGAACCAGACTTTGACCCGACTGGAACAGAACTTCAACGCAAGACTGACGATCTACGACCAGCGGCTGAAAACCCAGGAGGACAACCAGATGCTTCTCCAGTCGGATTTGCGGACGCTGAAGCGCTTATTCAGCGATGTCAACGAAGTGTACGCGAGCTTGCAGACCATCTTGATACGATTGAGGAGCAACGCATAGAGGTGGCTCCGGCCCCGCGCATGCGCATGCGCTAGGAGAAAAGTATGAGCAATCCCAAACGCATTCCAATGGACACCATTCTTGCGATGAAAAAGATCCTGGACTCCTTGCCTGACAGAAACCTCGGCAAAACCCAGGAAGAAGCCTTGGTCATGCTCAACAGCCATATTCTGAAAGCCTATGCTAAAGGCTACACCGCCAAGGAGCTTGCCGGGATCATGACCAAGGGCAAGGTGGCTGTTTCCGCGCCTACGCTACGGGCACACACCTGTCCATCGTCACCCAGGACGCGGAAGGCAAAGCCCCAGGCTGAACCACCGAAAAACGCCGTCGTAAAACCCGAAACCCAGAAAATAACCCCGGCGCGGAAGACGGAAAAAGAGCCGTCTTACTATGTGCCGGACATACCCGATACGGAGCTTTGATATGAATATCCCCATGTACTATGTAGGCGGTAGCAAGGGCGGCGTTGGTAAAAGTTTGGTTTCCTTCGCCTTGGTCGATTACCTGCTGAATCAGGAAAAAAACGTGTTGCTTGTGGACACGGACACCGACAACCCGGACGTGTACAAGGCGCACAAAGATTTTGCCTTGCCGAATTTGCATTGCCGATTGAACGCCCTTGACGACGCGGACGGCTGGGCCGACCTGCTGGACACGGTACAGAACTACCCGGAGCATGTTGTCGTCATCAATGCGGCCGCCAGAACTAAAACCAGCACCACGAGCTACGGCGACATCATGAAAGGCGCCTTGCTGGAAATGCAGCGGGAGCTGGTTGTTTTCTGGGTCATCAACAGATACCGCGACTCGATTGAACTTTTACACTCGTTTCAGCAGGCATTCCCCGGCGTGATCATCCATGTATGCCGCAATCTGTACTTTGGCGAAACGGATCGCTTTGACCTGTATAATACTTCCAAGGCGCGGGACGCGGTTGAAAAGTCCGGCAAGTCACTGAACTTTCCGGCAGTGGCGGGAAGAGTTGTGGAGTGGCTCTATTCCAAGAGAATGTCCATTCGAGCCGCCTACCCTGAAATGCCTTTTGGAACGCGGGCGGAATTGGCACGTTGGCGGTCGCGTTGTCGGGAAATGTTTGACCTTGTAATGGGGGAAAAGTCATGAGCGCGGACGCCATCACTCGTATCGAAAAGTTGCGCGGGTTCAAATTCTCGGAAGAAGAAGCCACGCGGTTGCATGAAATCGGCGGCGCACTGAATCTACGGGATGACGACGCCGTCTGGTCTCTTCTGGCGGCATTGGAATACCAGCGAACGTATTATGAGGGCCTGCCCGCGAAGATCGCCGGAGCCTCCACGAGCATTTTACAGGGGATTACGGAAGCCGCCGAAGCGGAAGCGCGCCGGGCGCAAAGCACGCTGGCTGAAAGCGTGGTGGAACAGGCGCGCAAACTCTCCCTACGGATCAACATGGAAACGCTGCTGCCGATGGGGCTCGCCGCGCTGGTCTGCCAATTGGCCTATGGGAGCCTGCTCATGTGGGCAGGCTTCAGACTTGGTTCAGGGCAGGCGAACAGCCCTGAATGGCTTCTGCGTGTGCCCTCCGGCTTTCTCATGGCCGGGCTGCTTTTCGCCGGGGGACTGCTTATTGTTGTTCCAGCGGGAAAGGCGTTTGCCGAGGGAGACAAGGGCTGGCTGAAAAAGACGCTCATAGCCGCGTCCTTACTGGTTCCGGGTGCGGTGATATTGAGCCTCGCAGTGTGATTCATAGTGTTAAGTGGTAGCAGACATGTATCTAAAAAGGCATATCCGGGGGTTTGTCTTTATCGTTGCTCTTGCTCTGCTGCTGACGTTGTGGCGTAGGCTTGTCCCACGGTGGATAATCCATTTCACTGGCATCCCGTGCAAAGGCTTTGCCGAGATGTTCAGCTTCAGTGGACTTCGGAGAGAATGCATGGTCAAGGTCTGAAAGTGTGTCTCGGTGCTGTTGTTGCATACTGCCATGTCCGGCAAACTCAGATGGTCTACCGTCACAGAAGTCTTTGTCTATGCCTGCTTCAACTCCTCCCTTGCGGTCAAGGAACTGGATGCGCTGAGCCTTAACTTCGGTTGTATATCTGTCCTGGCCTTGCTGGTCTTGCCATTTACGAGTTTGCAAGCTGCCCTCTACAAACACAAGACTGCCTTTTTTCAGGTAGCGTTGGCAGTTTTCAGCCTGACGTTGGAATACAGCCACGGTATGCCATTCGGTACGGTCAATCTTGTTCCCGTCACGCTCTGTATATGATTCATCAGTGGCGATACGCAAGTTGGCTATAGGGCTACCGTTAGCAGCATAACGTATTTCGGGGTCTTTTCCGAGTCTTCCGATAATCATCACTTTGTTCATCATACAAACCTCGTATTGGGAAATCTAATATGGCACTCAAGATTTTATAGATGGATTATGTTATCAATTAAAAAATTTTCTTTGATTATATTAGCAGCTAACCTCCTATGGCATTGTTCAGCATTTTTTTCACTACACAGCAAACAAGAATTATTGAAATATATATCTCGCAAAGAATTATAAATCTGTCTTTCATTTATAAGTGTTACATATTTAGATTCATAATCTTTCCATGATATTCTTTTATTTTTATATCCATCCAAAATTTCTTTCGTTGGTGCAAGAATAGGTAAATGCATGTATTTTATGTTGCAAATTTTATCAAGAAAATATGCAATATCACTTTTCTTTGTATACCCAGTAAGTTGTGATACGTTATTTAATCGCACATCAAACAATGTTTGTATTTTGCTAAGTTTTAGAAGTTCAAAAAAAGTTTTTGCATCTTTCTCTGAAAATCCAATCGTGTATAGATTAGTCATTATTCGACATTTCCATTGTTGCGTTATAGGCAATTTCTTTTTGTCTTAAGGAATATGCTTCATTCAACCTATCCTCATAGCTCATTCCCCACAAATTAGGATGTTTTAAATTCTTCATTGACATGACGCGCTCATCAAGTTCATTTTGGTGTTCTGGTTTAATTTCTTGCAGAGAGAGAATATGAAAAATGTTTATTTTTCTGTAAATATTGCGAAGATAATGTGTTATGAAAATTGCCCTATGGCAATTTATTGGGTCTTTTTCAGCACACATCAAGCAAATATTGAACTTGTTAAGTCCTTCTCTTATCCTTTTATAACCGCTTATGAATGCATCAGATTTCGCCATTTTTGCAAAATCAACAACATTATTGCTATATAATGCTACATCTTTTGGCTTTGCTCCTAGCTCGACACCAAGAAATAAATAATGAATGCTATGTTTGTTTAGGTCATCTTTAAGAATATTTATATTATATTGTTCAAAATATGAACTATAAGGAGCTGTTCTCACATCAACAAGAGCACATATGGAATACTTTTTTAAAGTATCAATAAAGTCACTAGTAGTAAATCCTGAATATCCAATAGTGTATAAATTATGCAGGCACATATCCAGCTATCACTTTGTAACAGTGTCCATTATATGGCAACGCTAGACTTACTGTTATATAGCATTTTTCAATTACCTTTGATTCCCCAACTTCTAATTTATTCCAGTACAATTTTTCGAAATTTGGATCAGTAATGCGTAGGCAGTAGTCTGAGCCATTATATTGAAAAGTGAGCCGTAGTTTGATACGTTGGATATCTTCGAAGCTTTCATCTTTTTTTACAATTGAAGCATTCGTTATGCAAATGAAATATAAAGAGTTTTTCTGTGTGCAAGCGATAGATTCCGGGATTCGGTCATTGACGCCATTCTTTGTTGAACAATCAAATCCATTTTCCCAAAGAGTTTGAGGAGAGTCAAGAAGGCCGCTTATATTTTGAAGAGGAAATTTTCCAACAAAAGCCCACGATGCCGCAGTACTCAATCTATAGTTTTCCGATTGCGGCGGAACTGGGGTGTGGGAGTCAACGCTACAGGTTACGATATCTCCAACATTAAAAGTGAATGAATCTTGCGATATTGCGTTTTGCTTCCGCCCAACCGGCCTAAACCACGGCCCAACTACGCCTTCTGAATATTCTTTCCCGCCAATACAAAGTCCTCCCTCTCGAACTGACTTTCCAAGGCAAATGAAACTTTTTAACATATCTTGGCTATTTGTATAGTTTTTTGATCCTACCATGGTGCCGGGTAGCGCTGGCGGTTTTTTAAGAGTAACTATAAACCCAACACCATCTTCGCTTCTTTTTGCTACTGACCGTGGATTTTGACGTGCAGCATCGAATGCTTCTTGCGCATTGCCAAAATACAAAACACATTCATCTGTATTCACAGTGAGCTCCTCGATTATCCCTTTGCCCTTCTCTATGGAGCCCAACCGATGTTTTTCAAAAACATTCCCTATTTTTATAAAAAGAATTGTATCTTGCTGTATTTATTAGCAAGCAATGGCTGGCGAAACATGAGCGTAAAGTTTGCTGCTCAGACAGGAGTAGTGGCCCGAGACCGACCAACTAGAGCCAATCTTTATGACCATGAAGGAGGCTGAAATCGTCATCGAAAATTGGCGCAGGCATTACAACCAGCGAGGGCGTTCTTCAGATAAGTAAAAAGCAGCCACCCAGCACTTGAAAGCCTGAAAGTCCGCTATCGCCAATTGCCCATTAAAATGAACGGAGCCCAGTAATAGGGGTGGGCGTAGTATTTTTCTGTCCAGCGCTGTGCTGGCGCTATCTTCTCTTTCACCAAGGGGCTGACGGATGGGACTTTGGCATCTCTGGTTTCAGTTTGTCCTTCCTTCGCTGTCAGTCGACCTTGCATAAGGTTCAACTGGGCTCGACGCAGGGCTTCAGCCTTGCTCAACTTTTCCTCGTATCTCAGGCGGTAGAAATCAGCCATAAGCCGGCCTGTGGATGCATCGGCTATAGGCCAAAGAGTGGCCAGCACCGAACTGGCTCCCCGCTTTTGGGCCAAGGCCGCAAGCCCTTCGACTTCCCGGCCATTGCCTTTGGCCAAGCCGGTAGCGGTATCGCAGGCTGAAAGGGTCATCAGGTCCACCCGGCTGAAGGGCAAATTTGTATCCTGGTTTATGTCCGAGAGGGTCAGTCTGCTCCCGTCGCCCAACAGGAGGTAGGACTGGTTAGGGGCCGCTGGCCGGAATACGAAATGGCTAGCCAAGTGTAGCACTTGACGGCCTTCTTTCAGGCTGGCCGCTAGGGAGCTGTAGTTGAACGTGTCGTCGAGGAAGATGACCCCAGGCAGCACCCCGGTTTTTTGCCCCTTGAGTTTGACGACGTCATGTACTTCCTCTTTCACTGCCGGCAACGCCGCCAGCCCGTCTTTGGCCTCAGTCAGGCCTAGGGCCGCAGCCTGCACCACCAGATTGATCTGGGGCTTGAGCCTGTCCCGGGCCGCCTCGGTGAACATGACAACGGCGAACTTTTCGGCTAGCCATTGCCGACCGTCATATTGAGCGGCCAAGGGGATGTAGCGCAGCGCGCCGTCCACGGAGAACATGAGGGTCTTGGCCTCCGCTAGGTCATCAGCCAGAGGCCCCAGCAACAAGTCATGAATTTCCTGGGCTAAGGGCCGAGGGTCCAGGCCCGGTGAGCGCAGCAAGGGTTGGAGGGCGGCCACTTTTGTTTCCAGCTCTTTACTCCCGACCTTGCTTTGGCGCAGCACCAAGCCCTCCGGGGTGGTCAAGAAGATGTGCAGTGCGTTTGGAGCACTCAAACTGTGGATGATGACCACTGCTGGCCCCAGGTTTCGGGCGAGGGCTTTCAGTGCTTCCAGGTTGCGGCGGGCAGCCTCCTGGTAGGGGTTGACCCGGTCTGACCTAGTCAGGAGATCCGGCAGTTGTTCCATGAAAGCCTGAAAGGCTTTGCGGGCATTGGCCAGCTTGGTTTCGGCCCCGGCTTTATCAGGAACAGGGCTGCCGGCCTTTTCCTTTTTATGCAGTTCTTCCAGGGCAGCGTCGGCTTCGGTCAGTTGCGCGCCCAGTTCCGCCAATCTGGCCTGTAGCGGGTCGGCAGGGGCGGTCTGGGCTTCCGTCTTGCCCTCGGTAGGACCCCGGATCATTTCCGACAATTCATCTTGCTTCAACAGCCGCAGCACCTCCAAGGCTTCCTCGGGCCGCCCGGCCTCGATGAGCCAGGCCGCCAAGTTCTGATAACGATCTTCCACCATCGCCAGATAGCTGGCTTGCAGCTCCCGTTCCAGTGATTTTTGGGAGTGGCGCTGTCTCTGGGTTGCCTCCACCGCCATGCGGGCGTAAAAAATGGCGCTTTCCAATTGCCGGGGAGTTTTTTTAAACGCAAAGGCCATGTTCATGGCTGTTTGAGTTGTATGCGGGTGATAAAATCCCAATGTTTTGCTGTTCCCAACAAAAACCCGGGAATAAAAGTCCAAAGCTTGCTGGTCCTCTCCCAAGGCGAAATAGGTAACGGCAAGATTATTGAGAGCAAGCAGAGTAGCCGGATGCTCAGGCCCGAGTATGCGCTCTCTTATCTCCTGGATCTGTTCTTCCAGTGCTTTGGTTTTGACGTAATCACCAAGTTTACTATAGGCGCTTGCCAAGTTGCTGCGAGTAGTCAGGGTATCTGGATGCTCAGGCCCGAGTACGCGCATTTGTATCCCCAGCACCTGTTCATACAGTTCTTTGGCTTTGGCGTAGTCGCCAAGTCCACCATAAGTCAATGCCAAGTTGTTACAAACAGCCAGCGTATCCGGATGCTCAAGCCCGAGCAGGCGATTTTGTATCTCCAACACCTGTTCATACTGGTCTTTAGCTTTGGCGTAGTCACCAAGGTTATCATAGACGCTTGCCAAGTTGTTACGAGTAATCAGCGTATTCGGGTGCTCAGACCCGAGCAGGCGATTTCGTATCTCCAGCACCTGTTCATACTGGTCTTTGGCTTTGGCGTAGTCGCCAAGGTTATGATAGGCGCTTGCCAAGTTGTTACGAGTAATCAGCGTATCCGGGTGCTCAGACCCGAGTGCGCGCTCGCGTATCTCCAGCAATTGTTTATACAGGTCTTTGGCTTTGGCGTAGTTCCCAAGGCTACCATAAGCGAATGCCAAGTTGTTACGAGTAGTCAGGGTATTTGGGTGCTCAGATCCAAGTACGCGATTTCGTATCTCCAGCACCTGTTCGCCCTGCTCTTTGGCTTTGGCGTAGTCGCCAAGGTTATTATAGACGCTTGCCAAGTTGTGGCGAGTGTCCAGGGTATCCGGATGTTCAGGCCCGAGTATGCGCTCTTGTATCTTCAGCACCTGTTCAAACAACTCTTTTGCTTTAGCGTAGTCGCCAAGGTTAAGATAGGTGGATGCCATGTTGTGGCGAATCGCTAGAGTATTTGGGTGCTCTGTCCCATGTACGCGCTCTCCTGTTGCCAGCAGTTGTTCATCCAGTTCTTTGGCCTTGGCGTAGTCGCCAAGGTTATTATAGGTGGATGCCAAGTTTTGGCGAGTAGTCATAGTATCTGGATGTTCAGACCCCAGTATGCGTTCTTGTACCTTAAGCAGTTGTTCAAGCAGTTTTTTGGCTTTGGCGTTATTGCCAAGGTTGATATGGGTTGTTGCCAAGTTGTTGCGAGCAATCAGCGTATCCGGATGCTCAGGCCCGAGTACACGCTCTAGTACCTTCAACACCTGTTCAAATAACTCTTTGGCTTTAGCGTAGTCGCCAAGGTTAAGATAAGTGAATGCCAAGTTGTTGTGAATCGCCAAAGTATTCGGGTGCTCAGGCCCAAGTACGCGCACTAGTACCTTCAACACCTGTTCCTTGATCTCTTTGGCTTTGGCGTAGTCGCCAAGACCATCATAGGCGATTGCTAAGTTGTTGCGAGCAATCAGCGTATCCGGATGCTCAGGCCCCAAGCTGCGGGAGAGTCGTTGCACCTCCTCAATGAGTTCCTCAATTGGTACTGCTGTAGCTGTTTCCTCCACAGCGGGAGAGGCGGTTGTCAGCGCTACAAGCACCAACCCGGCAACAAGCAACAAGCTGAAAAAACGCATGGCGGTTTTCTCACCTGTCGATACGGTTGCTGTCATTTCCAGTTCCCCATCAAGATGAAGGGAGCCCAGTAATAGGGGTGGGCATAGTATTTTTCTGTCCAGCGTTGCGCCGGCGCTGCCTTCTCTGTCACCAAGGGGCTGATGGATGCGACTTTGGCATCTCTGGTTGCAGTTTGTCCTTCCTTTGCTGTCAGTCGGCCTTGCATAAGATTCAACTGGGCTCGACGCAGGGCTTCAGCCTTGCTCAACTTTTCCTCGTATCTCAGGCGGTAGAAAGCAGCCATAAGCCAGCCTGTGGATGCATCGGCGATGGGCCAAAGAGTGGCCAACACGGTACTCGCGCCCCGTTTTTGGGCCAAGGCCGCAAGACCTTCGACTTCCCGGCCATTGCCACGAGCCAGGCCGGTAGCGGTATCGCAGGCCGAAAGGGTCATCAGGTCCACCCGACTGAAGGGCAAATCCTGATTTCGGTTTATGTCCGCGAGGGTTAGTCTGTTCCCGTCCCCCAACAGGAGGTAAGACTGGTTAGGAGCCGCCGGCTGGAACACGAAATGGCTGGCCAGATGCAGTACTTGGCGACCTTCCTTCAGACTGGCCGACAGGGTGCTGTAGTTGAACTTGTTATCGAGGAAGATGACCCCAGGCAGCACCCCGGTTTTTTGCCCCTTGAGTTTTACGACATCATGTACTTCCTCTTTCACCGCCGGCAACGCCGCCAGCCCGTCTTTGGCCTCGGTCAGGCCCAGAGCCGCAGCCTGCACCTCCAGATTGATCTGTGGCTTGAGTTTGTCTCGGGCCGCTTCGGCGAACATGACCACGGCGTATTTTTCGGCCAACCATTTTGGGCCGTCATACAGAGCAGCCAAGGGGATGTAGCGCAACGCGCCGTCCACGGAGAACATGAGCGTCTTGGCTCCGGCCAAATCATCGGCCAGAGGCCCCAGCACCAAGTCATGAATCTCCTGGGCTAAGGGCCGGGGATCCAGCCCCGGAGAGCGCAAGAGAGGCTGGAGGGCGGCTACTTTCTTTTTCATCGTTTCCCTGCCTGTCGGGCTGCTGCGCAGCACCAAGCGATCCGGGGTGGTCAGGAAGAGATGGAGGGCGTCTCGGGCGCTCAACGTGTGGATGATGACCGCTGCCGGGCCTAAAGTTCTGGTGAGGGTTTGTAGTTCTTGCAGGTTACGACGGGCTGCTTCCTGGTAGGGGTTTGCCCGGTCTGGCCGGGCCAGTAGGCCCGGCAGTTGATCCATGAAAGATTGAAAAGCTTGGCGGGCATTGGCCAGCTTGGTTTCGGCCCTGGTTTTATCAGGAACAGGGCTGTCGGCCTTTTCCTTGTTATGCAGTTCTTCCAAGGTAGCGTCGGCTTCGACCAGTTGCGCGCCCAGTTCCTCCAGCCTGGCCTGTAGCGGGTCGGCAGGGGCGGCCTGGGCTTCCGTCTTGCCCTCGGCAGTACCCCGGATCATTTCCGACAATTCATCTTGCTTCAACAGCCGCATCACCTCCAGAGCCTCCTCTGGACGTCCGGCCTCTATAAGCCAAGCAGCCAGAAGCTGGTACCGATCTTCCACCGTTGCCAGAAAACTAGCTTGCAGTTCCCGTTCCAATGATTTCTGGGAGTGACGTTGCCTCTGGGCGGCTTCCACCGCAAGGCGGGCATAAAAAATGGCGCTTTCCAATTGACCGGTAGCCTGTAAATTTACGGCCAAGTTCATGGCTATTGTGGCTGTAAGTGGGTGATACAAGCCCAATGTTTTGTTTTGACCGATCAAAACTAGGGAATATATTTCCAAAGCTTTGGCGTGGTCCCCAAGTTCATTATAGGCGTTTGCCAAATTGTTTCGTGATCGCAAGGTATCCGGGTGTTCTGGCCCAAGGACGCGTTCTTGTACCTTCAGCTCCTGTTCAAGCAGATCTTTGGCTTTCGCGTGATCGCCAAGACTAGAATAGACGCCTGCCAAGTTGCTGCGAATAGTCAAAGTAACCGGATGCTCAGACCCAAGGATGCGCTCTTGTGCCTTCAACACTTCTTCAAACAGTTCTTTAGCGTTGGCGTAGTCCCCAAGTTCATTATAGGCGTTTGCCAAATTGTTTCGCGATCTCAAGGTATCCGGGTGTTCTGGCCCGAGGACGCGCTCTTGTACCTTCAGCGCCTGTTTGTGCAGGTCTTTGGCTTTGGCGTAGTCACCAAGACTAGAATAGGCGAGTGCCAAGTTGCCGCGAGTAATCAAAGTAACCGGATGCTCAGACCCAAGGAAGCGCTCTAGCGCCTTCAGCACTTCTTCAAACAGTTCTTTAGCGTTGGCGTAGTCCCCAAGTTCATTATAGGCGTTTGCCAAATTGTTTCGTGATCCCAAAGTATCCAGATGTTCAGACCCAAGGACGCGCTCTCGCGCCTTCAACACCTGTTTGTGCAGGTCTTTGGCTTTGGCGTAGTCGCCAAGGTCATAATAGACGTCTGCCAAATTGTTTCGTGATCTCAAGGTATCCGGGTGTTCTTGCCCAAGAACGCGCTCTAGTGCCTTCAGCGTCTGTTCAAACAGATCTTTGGCTTTGGTGTAATCGCCAAGGTCTTTATAGGCGTTTGCCAAATTGTTCCGCGATGTCAAAGTATCCAGATGCTCAGGCCCAAGGACGCGCTCTCGCACCTTCAACACCTGTTCAAGCATATCTTTGGCTTTGGCGTAATCGCCAAGCTTTTGATAGGTGAATGCCAAGTTGCCGCGAGTAATCAAAGTAACTGGATGCTCAGACCCAAGGAAGCGCTCTTGTGCCTTCAGCACTTCTTCAAACAGTTCTTTAGCGTTGGCGTAGTCCCCAAGTTCATTATAGGCGTTTGCCAAATTGTTTCGCGATGTCAAGGTATCCGGGTGTTCTGGCCCGAGGACGCGCTCTTGTACTTTCAGCGTCTGTTTGTACAGGTCTTTGGCTTTGGCGTAGTCGCCAAGCTTAATATAGGCGTTTGCCAAGTTGTTCCGCAATGTCAAGGTAACCGGATGCTCAGGCCCAAGGAAGCGCTCTTGTATCTCCAGCGCCTGTTCGTACAATTCTTTGGCTTTGGCGTAATCGCCAAGGCGACTATAGGCGAGTGCTAAGTTATGGCGAAGCATTAGAGTATTTGGATGTTCGGGGCCAAAATTTTTTGTTGACAGCTCGACCGCTTGCTGAAGCAGGCCACGAACACGAGTAAAATCGCCTTTATCATAGGCCTCAATGACTTGGCTGGATATGGCCTGGAATTCGTCATCAAACGTCGCAGCGACTGAAGCGGCTAATAGAACCAGAGACAAAGAACAAACCAGAACCAAACTGAGTAAAAACTTCACCCTCATGCTTTCCTTACCTGTATCCTGATGGGGAACCGGGAATGACTCGGAGGCAGATATTGTATTATGCTGTGCTAGCGATAGACTGTCTCTATATCGTTCAAATTGCCGTTGAGTTTTTCACACGACGGCCTATTCCGCAGCAATTCCTGAATCATGTCTGAAGCCGCGTTATCTTCGGGCTTGATATGTTTTTTCAGTTTTTCCGCCTGCTCTCGCATGATCAGCAATACTTTTTTGTCGGGTGTTTCCACCCGCTTGCATGCCATGTCCACGCCATATGCCAGTATGCCAAGATCCACATAGACGGCGCTATCAGCGGAGACGGCAGCAGCTTTCAACTGCCATGCGTCAGGAAGCGCGGCAGGCGGTTCTGAAAAAGCCTCTGAACGCGCCCGTATCTGGCCGTGGGCGTAATGTTGCCAGCGCAACGGCGGTATGACCGTAGCGTATTCCCAGGGAAAGGGCTGATGCAAAACGCCCTGTCCACCCCTCACGACATCCGTGGGGCCTTGCTTCGCCATCATGGACATCACCACAAGCATATCCTTTGACGAACCTTTATAGCCGCCAGATTCCCAAAGACCGCTAGCAATGACAATACATATACATGCCGCGGCGGCAAACGCCCCCCATGTTTTTAGCTTGGCCATAGACAGGCGCGAAGACGCTTGTTTCTTCGGCTGCTCGGCAATGCGATTCTTCTCTTCTGAGAAAGAAATCACCGTTGCGCGATTCCGGTCGCATTGCTCAAGCCACTCCAGCGCTCTTGCGACAGCGTTGCGACTGAAAAACGCTCCGGTGTCCACCTCCTGACGCCTGAATGACAGTAGCGGCGAGTCAGCCGGCACATCCTGCAAAGGCTTGGCCGCTTCAGTTATGACAGCCTCAACAATATCGGGCGCAACCTGCCCCAAAGGCGGGCTGAGATTGCCCGAAAAGGCCGGATAGGAGTTCCAGGATTCTGCAAAGTTGTTTTCATAAGGTTTCTGCAAACAAATATCGCCGGTCCAGAGTAAGGCCGGTTCGTCATGAATCTGCGCCACACGCACCATGTCGGGAATACCTGTTTGTGTATCAAATATAAGCACCAGTGGCGGATTATAGAATCGTCCCTCTACTTCAATACTGTCCGCTGCGGAACGTAAAACTTCACGTATTTGCCCAGGCAATGGCTCTTGAGCCGGCTGCTGGTCATCTTGCCCAAACTTCAACTTGTCGATAGCTGTTGCATAAAGCTCCAGGTTTTCAAGTTCTTCACGGCAGTAGGCGCAGCCTTTCAGATGTTGTTCTACGGCAGAGCCTCCCACTCGCAGCAAATCTAACGGCGGGCACGACCGTAAGCGCGATATGCGCTCCCAGGCGCGATATTGCTCGGCAGGGTACCTGTTCATGCTGAACCTCCATTTTCGCCCGACATGCAACAATTGCTCAAGCTGTGCCTGAAATGTTCCCGCAGCATGTCATAATCATATGGCGCTTCAAGGAAGGCTTCCTCATCCGACGCGCAAAGCTCTGGATGCTTGTGCATCTCGCTTTGCAACCATGTGGCCAGTTTGTTTTTTCGTGCGAAAACGCTGGATGGTCCGCTCAATCCCAGTTGTGGGGCAATTGCCTCTAACGTGACGCCTTCAAGAAGCCGCCGAAATAGTAGGCGGTCTTCGGCGCTCATTCTTACAGCCAGATCAGAGGCCACCATGGCAAATTTATCCAGAATATGCTGTGGAGGATGCGGCAACGGTGCGGCCTTGCCGGGGGCAGTATCATCAGGCAAAGCTTCCAGTTGCGGATCCAACAAATTGTAAACACAACAGAGCCAACAGACAAAACAACGCACAGCCACAATGTCGTTGTTTTTTTCCTCTGTCCGTCCTCCGGGCTCCGCACTGTACACAAACCAACAAAGGCGCTCATAAAAATATTTGGAAAGCGGCCCCAGGGCTTTGAAAACGAACAAAGCAGCCTTCTCCGGTGATTCGCTCGGCAATGGCAGCCCTTGCCAAAAAATTTTATAGGAATCCCCATCCCGGAGCAGGGCGCAAGACTCATCTATCCCCGCAGGCCCATAAAATTGCCCGTTGCAATACATAGACCAGTCATCTCTCATATTATCCGCAAGAATTTGCTGGGTTCTACGGTATGACTTCGCGAATGTACCGTCTTTTTTACGCCATTGTTCAGTACAGTAAAGTTTAAAACGGTTGAATTGTCCATTAATCAGCTTGCGGAGGTCTTCGATTTGTTCTGTTCCTATAGATTGTCTAAACTTACGATAATAAGGATCTGTTTCGAGAGTTTTTTCATGCTCAACAAAATACTCATAAAAAATATTTATAATGCAATCAACAGCATGGCGATCTTTCTCTTTTGTTTCCACATCTATCATATATCCACAGTCATTGATGAGAGATCTTGCCCAAGAAGATCCCGGCATTTGCTGAACATCTCGCCAAACAAGTCTGGCCTTGGCCCTGTAGAGTTCGCGAGTTTGCTGATCCAAAAAGAACTGTTCGAAAGTATCCATTTATTTCTCCTCACACAGTTCTTCGGGGGGAAACATCCCCCAGTAACGGGCCTGTGATACAGTCTCATCCTTCCTTAACGGCCCCTCAAGATTCTTCAAAATATATGTCGTGCGGTCCTTTATTTCACCTGTATTCCTCAATGAGACTCCGCCGGGTATATACCATCGTGGCGGTGGATCTGGAGACTTGCTTGTACACGGACATATACGCAGGCCGTAATTACTCGAAGAAACAACAAATAATGGATGAGTACTTTTGTCTTCTCTCGTTGTCATCGGAAAAACGCCATGTGTTTTCTTTTGCCAAAAAAAATCCGCCACGCCGTAAAACAAATCCCCTGCACTCCAAAATTCCGTGGGGATAACGCTTTTGGCTATTTTAGGGTAGTCAGTTTGATTTTTGAGTTTATCAGGCAAAAACTCGAATAAGAAAAAGCTCATTGACTTTCCTCCTGAATCAGACGCCGCACCTAACGTACCGAATGAATGGCCCCCCCAAAGACAGTTCACCATCGGTCAGTAGGCGTCTTTGGCTGCTTAGGCGGCAATGTACGTCGAAAAAGTTGTCGTGCATGTACCGCCACGTCTCGAATATACTGGAGGGGTGCCGTTCCATCAAGACCTACACCGCATAACTGGTATGCCCTTGGAGGTTACGCTGTATTTGGAAAAGCTGATGTTTGTTACACAAGGTATACGGTACACACGACAGCCACATCCTCGGCGGTATCGGCGGCTGTGGTGATGACCATGACTGTTATCCTTTGTTTGGTGCGGTTATCCCTTTGCCCTTCCCTACGGAGCCCAACCAAGGTTTTTCAAAAACATTCTGCATTTTTGAAATAATTTATAACTTGCTATATTTATTAACTAACCATGGCAGACGAAATATGTGCGTAATGTTTGCTGCTCAGGCAGTAGTTGACGCCGAGTCTACCGTGCCTACTATCTACAATCCCGCCATCTTGCGTCAATCCGCTTTCATGGGATACAAACACAACGAGGGGACTCCTCAATTTTGGCTTTTCCCGAAAGGTTGACCTCCTCCGAATACGAAAACATCATCCGCATACTACTTCAACAAAGTTGCAAGCTATGTCGCCGCCTAATCAATGAAACCGGCTTTCGACTGCACCTTTCGCTGCCGAATTATAGAAAATTTCTGATTTTTCTCATCAAGTTCATAATCATCAATCAGTTTACGCTCTTTGAACACGTCCAATAGTGATTTATTCCATTCATTATTCTCAAATTTTGGACGTTTCCGTTCTTCATATAATACCAAGAAATCTTCACAGCCTATGCAAGGCAACCAATACTTGATGTCAGAATCACTCGCAGATGGAGATATTATTTTAAACATATTTTTCTTGTTCGTTTCATCAACCTTATCCGATACGAATAAAGCATTAAGCAACTGGTTGTCAACGATGTTAAGAATATGCAAGACATTATTAATATCTGTTGTCACTCTCTCAAGGATTGCCGCTTGAGTTTGTTTTTCAAAATTAGAATAGGATTCAAGCAAGTAATTAAAATCATTCGCATCATAGTTGTGTAGTAAAATGTGTACTGCAACAGCATCTGAATATTTTTTTCCACTTATAGAAATAGGAGTCGTGTCCAGACTGAGGAGAGCAATTTTATCTGCGTCATTGATTTGCGCATTGAGTAATTTGCGTGCCTCATCAAGCACAAAAATGGATTTGTCTGCAACTATTGGAATGTACTCAGCAATATGCCGCACAATGAACGTATAGAGGTAATCTGCATAATGCTCGCGCATAAATATAAGTGATTGAGCAGACATTTTGATTTTGCCGCATTCATCGAGAATCGTGACTTTCTCATTCGGCAAGTCTGCAATAGAAAAATCTTGGTAATGGAGTTTAAACTGTACGATAAATCCTTTGTAAATTTCATTATCTAACGATGCAGCTTTCACCGTAGCGGTAAAGAAGGTATTCTGCTTATCTTTGTCCTCGAAACAATTATCCAGAGTGATCGACGCACCATTTTTGTTGATATAATTCAAGAGTGTATTGTCAAATGCATTTTGACATTTTTCAAAGAAATAAGTAACAATATTCTTTGCTGTATACTCAACAGTTGTATGGTTATTCAATAATTCGCCCCATAAGTCCTTGTCGGCAATGTCAAATAACTCTGCAATCGTGGATTTTAAGTATGCGATATATAATTTTTTTTGCGATTTCTCGATAATGTCATTGTTTAACAGTAAAATTGCATTCTTCGGAGTATCAGTAATTGTTTCCCCACATTCAGCGAGAAATACATCTATGTACGTGTTAATATTAGCATTTATATAACTGGCTAGCGGAGACGCGGCTTCTGCCATAACCACAGAGTAATTCGCTGTTCGTAACGTACTGATATCTGGCGTTGAATAAAACACTTTCAGCATCGTTTCAATATTGCCATAATTAATGATATATGAGTTATCACGGTAAACTCTTTCGAGTAACGAACGGCGTGCTGTCTCGGCATTGATTGTATTGAAACAAAGATCTAATAGTTGTATTCCGAGAGCGAGATTCTTGTCATCGTATCCATCATCAACAGACAAGATATTGGCATCGTTCGAAAGATAGCCAACTAGGCTCTCTTTTGAGGCGTTATCAAGAAAGGTCATTCTTGCTGAGTCCTCCCCTATCAATGCCAGTAGACTATAAGCATATTTTGAGATAAATACATCGTTTTTTGTCTTTGGGGTAGATGGTTCTTTACCAATTTGTAGTATGGTAAAGCAGTCCGCTAAAAAGGAAGACCATGCATAGCCAAATGCTTTCACCATATTAACGAGCTGGTCTTTTTGCTCGCTGTAACTTAGTATAAAATCAAAGCGTTCATTTTCGGCTAGCTGTCGCATCAGTCTCTTTGTCTTATCTATAAATGATTGCATACCAGAGAAGTCAGTCATTAGAAAGTCAAATAAAACAAAGTTTAGTGTTTCTACTTGTCCAAAATACGCCAGCGGAAGGCGCGAAACAACCATCGGAGGATTATCCAGCTGATATGTGACTTCTTTTGCCTTTTTATCCGTAACACTCCGCAAGAAGACTTTGTCTGTCCGCGTGAGCGAGTTTTCGTAAAAGTACGTCATATAATCCGAGTAGGTTTCATCAATGAAGCCTTCTCGGACAAGGTATTTAAGCAGTGCGAAGTAAGGGCTATCTTTGAGTTGTTTGAAGTCTTCTGTATGTCCAGTTTCACTCGTATACTTAGCTTGAAATAAATCAACAATATTTTCTCTTGTTATTAATTCTTTAAGGCGAAGTCCCTTAAGTTCCGACAAGCTCCTGTTCGCTCTCGATATTTCAGTTTCAATACTTGATATCCGAGTATTACTTTTTAGAATGTTCTCTTCGCTGTATTTTTTGCGATTATCATATTCTGTAGTAATATCTTTATAGTGTTGTTGACTGCGATACTGCTCAATTAATTGTCTACAAGAATCCGCATTATCGCTTAGTGGAATGCGGTGACCACTGCTCACCCAAAGTTTTAAACAGTAAAGCATGGCAATTTCGTCAGAAAATAACGTTTCATTTTTTATGCTTGAAAGTTCTGTAGTCTTTATTTTAATAATTTCTTGTAATTTTTCCTGCTCAGACGAAATCAAACGCTCTTTTCCGTTTCCACCTATAATTTCAAACATAAATCCACGACCAAGTTGTAAATCGTCAAAGTCGCGCGGGAACAAATTTTTAAACGCAATAATTGCCAACATCTTATTTGAGTCTTGTTCAGTTGTCGAAAGTCTGCCGTGATATACCAAAAATTCGTTGCAGATATTCTTGAGGACTCTCATATCATCTATGTATATAGACAACCCTTGTAGAAATTCAATGTCAATTATGGATTTTTCGTTTCCAATTAACCCGCTCTTCTCAAAGCATTCAATAAATTTATTGAATGAATTGGAGCAGTCAATTACGGGAACAATCGGAATGATGAAGTCAAAGAATTTCGTCCTGTCTTTTGATTCGAAAATATCATCGCGCATCAAGTAAAAGAAACGCAGTGGCGTAGCCTTGCGGTCGTTATTGACTAGCCTGTTAATCTCGTGAAGTCGTTCAAATATTCTACTCGAATCGTATCGGTCAATATCTTCAAATACAATTACATCAGCTCCTACTTTCTCAAACAGATAGAGGACTTCGTTAAGATATTTGTCAAAGTAGGATTCCTTGCTATCCTCGAAAATTTCTATCTCCAGCCCACTTACCTCAGCTTTTTTTATGATATGACGGGTTTTCAGTAGCCTTTTGAAATGGTATATAAATATACCCGCTATTACAAAGAAGCCTACTCCCGCAATAAGACGACTTTCAGGGTGTCCTAAAAAAGCAAGTAAATTTTTCAACCAATCAACAGTCAGTGACTGCAAGAATGCAGCTACCTGCGCAAAATAGAACTCATACAGACCCAATATAACGCCTGCTACCGTGAGTAGTGCTGTGATGGTGTTTCGCCATGTAGCGAGCTCCTTCTTCACCCTAAAATTTGTGAGCGGTATTTTGTCGATTGAAATTTGGTGGATTAACTGGTTGAGAATTTTCCCTTCAAGGATTGTCTTGGGCGATATTTCGCCATCAGGATGTGATGGATCGTCGTTTCCCTTTGCCGCGTGGAAGTGAGTCAAGGAGATGTGCAGAAATTTTTTGTCACCGTGCTTCCTTTTATATGAAGCAAGAACGCTGCTCTTTCCAGAACCATAAGATCCGGAAACGGCTACATTCCGCACATTGTCGTGTGCGAACACAAAATCAAGCGCATTCTCGTAAACGCCTATGTCGACATTGTCTATCGGAGTAAGCGCATAAAAATTGTATTCGGTATCTTTCATTCTCTCGTCTCCGTTCGTACCTTTACCCTAACTCTGCCATTATCTCTCCAAAAAAAATGCGCAACACCAACAAAATGATGCCGAACCTGCTCACGCACATGACCTTATCCGTAAGGTATCTCAAGAATACGTCAGCGTTGCCCAATTTCATTATGCCGGGCTATGCTGCCGGGTGATTGATTCCTTAATCAAACTTTCCGCCGGAATGCCGAACCGTACATGAAGATTGCGGATCATTTTCAGGGTCAATGGCCGCGTATGGTTCAAAACCTCATAGACACGATTCATGCGTCCGATTACCGGCTCTAAATCCTTTGGAGTCATTTCGTTTTGCTCCATGTAGAACTTAATAGCTTCCACAGGGTCAGGCAAATCCATCGGATACGTCTTGCGTTCATAGGCCTCAACAAGAGTTGCCAAAACATCAAGCTGTTCGCCTTCGGGAGTATTCTCTAGGGCACCCATCAATCCTTCAATCTGAATCAGCGCGTCTTTGTAGTCGTCGTCGTTACGAATAGGTCGTATCATGGCGGCTCCTTATATGGATTGAGAGTCAATAGCATCATACTGCGCATGTGTGCCGATAAAACGGATGTATACAACCCGGTGAGGGTAATTGATCCAAACCACTAATCGGTATTTGTTCCCGGCAATGTTGAAAATCACTCTGCCATCCTGCAAAATACTGGCACTTCGCAATTCGACCTTGATGTTTGCCGGACACGTCCAATCTGCTTTGATGACAAACCTGTACCAAGCCAGGAGAGGCCCTTTGGCGTCTGCATAGGCTGGATGTTCCCAAAAGCTTTTTAATCTGGACAGAGCGATTATTCGCATACAGACATCATAGTCCCAAATCGGGACTATGACAAGGCAAAAAAATATCGGTTTGACCTTTTTGTGTTTGTGCTATTCATCCGGTTGTGACGGCGATAGAACGGTGCCTGCCCAATGTTGCCTTGGCAGAGGTACACCAGCAGGATGTTTTTCTGACTACCGATGACAGATTGTATAGGACAGCCGCAGTGATTCGCCCAGGAATCCGCGTGGTAAATCCGGTCATCTGGTTTATGGAGGTCACACAATGAACGGAACTACCGCACCTACTATCCACAACCCCGCCATCTTGCGCCAACTCGGCATTGAGGCGCTTGTAAAGGCGTTGGGCCCTGTCGGCATGGTTCGTTTCATGCGGCAGTTTGACATGGGCAGTGGGAATTATACTGAAGAACGGGAAGCCTTGCTATCCGGCATTACAATGGAAGATTGCGAGCGTTTCCAGAAAGAAAACGTCAAATGAAAGGCAACATGGCACTTGAGATGGGGGGTTAGCGAGGGGGTTAGTTCGGGATGCGTCAGGATGTCTTTTAGCGTATCTACATGCATCTCAACAATACGAAATCATTGAATCCGTTGATTGAGAGACTGCCCTTTCACGCCGTCGACGGGGGTTCAAATCCCCCTGGGGACGCCAAACCTGGGTATCAAGAAGTCCGCTAAAGTCCAAAAAGCTTTGGCGGACTTTGATTTTTTCGAGACATTGTGTTCCCCAAAGTGCAGTTTCGTGCGATTGCATCCGACAGAAATGTAGGTATAATCGTAGGTACGAGAGCGCGAAGGTGGATTGATACCCACTGCGTAAGTAGTCTGAGTCGCAGATATTTTCCGCAGTGACAGGTATCTCCCCAAAGTGAAGCACAAGGGGGTGCGACATGCTCAACGATACCTATATACGAAACCTGAAGGCCACTGACAAGCCCCAGAAGCACTTTGACGGCGCCGGGCTTTTCCTCTTCATTCCAAAGACAGGCAGCAAGCTCTGGCGCTTGGCATACCGCTTTGACGGCAAAAGCAAACTCCTCAGTTTTGGGGAATATCCCAGCGTGCCTCTGAAAGACGCCCGCGAGCGACGGGAAGACGCCAAGCGTCTGCTCTCCAAGGGCATTGATCCAGGCTTGCAGAAAAAACAGTTGCGCGAAGCCAAGCTTGCCGCTGAACGCGATTCCTTCAAGAATATGGCATTGGAATGGCACGCAAGCCAGACAGCGGACTTCACGGCCAAACACAGAAATACCGTCATGTTCCGCTTGGAAACCTATCTCTTCCCTCCTCTTGGACACGTACACATCGCCAAGATGGAGCCACGGGACATTCTTGCCGTGGTAAAACCCATTGAGCAGAGAGGACAACTGGAAACCTCCCGCCGTCTGCTCCAGATGGTCGGGCAGATATTCCGCTATGCTGTCGCCCTGGGACGCGCCAAGCACAATATCGTTGGTGACATGCGCGGCGCATTGCGCCCGCGTAAAGTGACGCATCGGGCAGCCATCACTGACCGTAAGAAAGTCGGACCATTGCTGCGCGACCTGGACGCCTACGAAGGGTATTATCCCCTCTGTTGCGCTTTACGTCTGGCTCCACTGGTCTTTGTGCGGCCTACAGAGCTTCGTGCCGCAACATGGGATGAATTTGACCTTGAGAATGCCGAATGGCGTATCCCTGCCCTCCGCATGAAAATGCGACAGGTGCATATCGTCCCCCTTGCCCGTCAGGTGGTGAAGATACTGGAGGAACTCAAAGAGTTTTCCGGCAGCGGCAAATACCTTTTCCCGTCCATCCGAACAGAAACCCGGCCCATTTCCGATGCCACCATGCTGAACGCTCTACGCCGCATGGGCTATGCAAAGCATGAGATGACCACCCACGGCTTCCGTTCCCTTGCTTCGACCCTGCTGAATGAACTGGGGTACAATCGGGACTGGATCGAGCGCCAGCTTGCCCACGGGGAGCGGGATGACGTGCGTGCCGCCTACAACTATGCAGAATACCTGCAGGAACGCAAGAGGATGCTACAGGAGTGGGCCGACTATCGCGACCAACTTAGGCAGATTTCTTAGTGTCCCAATAAGTCCATTATCAATGTAATTTCAGCTTATTATCTTGTTTTACCCTCCCAGGAAGTCCCATAAAATCCCTTGACAACTAGCCTAAATAGGGGTCTAGTTAGGGGGCTTGTTGATTATTTTAGGGGTCTCTTAGATTGGAGGTAAAGCTGTGGCAAGACTAATAAAACCGCTTACAAGTACACAGGTCAATAA
>Ga0123357_10001502_pt1 | contig 24813 bp, 21 predicted proteins | sample TergutEmb28metaG_FD_89873 | JGI IMG/M metagenome (GOLD analysis project Ga0123357, IMG submission 89873) | Embiratermes neotenicus P4 segment gut microbial communities from Petit-Saut dam, French Guiana - Emb289 P4 | ecosystem: Host-associated > Arthropoda: Insects > Digestive system > Gut ...
CGATTTTTTCCCTAACTTTGTACTCATAAAAGTTCTTTGCCTTTTTTGTTTTAATTCATCCACAAAATTAGGAGTTTTCAAAGAACTTTTATTTTTCTATAAGTTTTGGACAGTTATGTATTAAAATATAAAAATTATGGTAAGCTATAAAGAATTAGGTTTAGTAAACACGAAAGCGCTTTTCAAAAAAGCGTTTGAAGGAAAATATGCAATTCCGGCATTCAATTTCAACAACATGGAACAAATGCAGGCAATTATTCAGGCTTGCGTGGAAGAAAGTTCGCCTGTTATTCTGCAGGTTTCGAGCGGCGCACGTAAATACGCCAATCAAACGCTTTTGCGTTATATGGCGCAAGGCGCGGTGGAATACGCCAAAGAATTGGGAAAGAACATCCCGATTGTTCTCCATTTGGATCACGGCGACACGCTGGAGTTGTGCAAAAGTTGTATTGAATATGGTTTCTCATCGGTAATGATCGACGGTTCGCATTTTCCATACGAAAAAAATATCGAAGTGACGCGCAGCGTAGTTGAATACGCTCACAAATATGATGTTACGGTTGAAGGTGAATTAGGCGTTTTAGCCGGTATCGAAGACGACGTTCAGGCAGAACATCATACTTATACGCAGCCGGAAGAAGTGGAAGATTTCGTATCCAAAACAGGCGTTGATTCGTTGGCGATTTCTATCGGCACTTCCCACGGCGCTAACAAATTCAAACCGGAACAATGCACCCGCAATGCCGACGGAGTTTTAATTCCGCCCCCCTTGCGTTTCGATATTCTGGAAGAAGTGGAAAAACGGATTCCGGGATTTCCAATCGTATTGCACGGCTCTTCTTCCGTTCCTCAAAAATATGTGGAAATCATCAATAATCATGGAGGTAAGTTAAAAGACACTATTGGTATTCCTGAAGAAGAATTGCGTCATGCAGCCCAGTCGGCAGTATGCAAAATCAATATCGATTCCGACGGACGTTTGGCTATGACTGCCGCCATCCGCGAGACCTTCGATGCCCATCCCGAATGGTTCGATCCCCGCCAGTATTTAGGACCGGCGCGCGAATGGCTGAAAGAACTTTACAAGCACAAAGTAGTGCATGTATTAGGTTCAGCAGGGCGTTGCTGAATATAGGCTTTTGATATATCCTTTTATTTTTCGCAGGGAGGTATATTAAACATTAAGCAATAACCGTAAACCCTGCTTTTTCCAAATCCTTCCAAAATCCCGGATAGGATTTGGAAACGACGTTGGGGTCTTTAATTTGAATCTTCCCTGTTTTCAGGCAAGCCGGAGCAAAAGCCATCGCCATCCGGTGGTCTTCGTAGGTGGAGATTATTGGGTTGGAATCCGGTTCGCAACGTTCGCCTGTCCATTCCATCTCTGTTTCGCCTGCTTTTACCGCATAGCCCAATTTTTTCAATTCGGTTTGTAAAGCCGAAATGCGGTCGGTTTCTTTTATCCTGAGGCTTCGTAATCCGGTGAAATGAAAAGGGATATCCAGCAGGCAGCAGGTCACGGCAAGCGTTTGAGCCAAATCAGGCTCATTGGTGAAGTCGTAGTTTAAACTATCCGTTGAAGCTATTGCTTCAAACAGTTCCGCCACTTTTGCATCACCTTGAATGCTGTTTTTTTCCAGCCCTATTAATTCCACTTCAGTAGAATTTCCCGCTAACGCTCCTATTTCATACCAATAAGATGCTGCCGACCAATCGTTTTCTACCGTAAAAGGAACCGGTCGATAGATTTGCGGTTCAATCCGGATGTGCCGACCACTCCATAAGGCGCTGACGCTAAACGTTTGCATCAGACTGATAGTCATCTTGATATATGGGCGGGAAATAATATCTCCTTCCAATTGAATATCCAAGCCCTGTTGCGTAAGAGGCGCAATCATCATCAGTGCGGAAAGATATTGCGAACTTATGCCGCCATTCAACTTGATTGCTCCGCCGGTCAATTTTCCGCCGTAGATTCTCAGAGGAGGAAATCCTTCTTTTTCCATATACTCGATTTTTCCTCCGATTTCACGCAAGGAATTCACTAATATTTTTATCGGACGGTTTTTCATTCGTTCGCTTCCTGTAATTGTCCATGCGCCTTCGCTTTGAGCAAGATAAGCGGTTAGAAAGCGCATGGAAGTACCGGCGGCGCCAACGTCGAAAGCAGTATTTCTCGATTGAAGCGAAAGAAGCGCTTTCATCAGGACTTGCGTATCGTCGCTGTCCGACAAATTCTCAACCGGATATTCACTTCTACTCAAAGCATTTAAAATCAATATTCGGTTACTGATGCTTTTGGATGCCGGCAACCGGATTTTTGCATGAATGGATGATGGAGGGTAAATGGTCATTGCTAAGATTATTTGTTTTTTGGATAACAAAGATATGTATTTTTTTATTACCTTTGCAAATTATACCATTAATCTTGTATATGGATGATGTAAAAAATTTAGTAGAAATAGTTGTAGAAGCATTACAAGACAAGAAAGGAAGGCGAATCATAACAATGGATTTGTCGGAATTAGAAAATTCTATTTGTCAATATTTTATTATTTGTCAAGGCAAAACGCCTACGCAAGTTTCCGCTTTATGCGATTCGGTTTGGGACAAAGTGTATGAGCAGTTGAATGAAAAGCCGATGGGCGCTGTCGGAATGAGGGAAGCTCAATGGATTGCCATGGATTACGGTTCCGTGATGTTGCATATATTTATTCCTGAACTCAGGGAATTTTATAACTTGGAAAATTTGTGGGCAGACGCTGCTTTGGCGGAAATTCCTGATATTTTATGAGCGAAGATAAAAACAAAAATAAAAATAAAAGCCCTTACCTGCCGGGCGGAAATAACAATAAGCCGTTCAAATTCAATATTAGTTGGATGTATGGGCTAATTATTATTATGGCGTTGGCGTTTTTTTTTACAAATAACTCTCCCGAAAATACTAAAAAGTTAAATTGGACGGAATTTCAAAAATGGGCTGAATCCAATGCTTTCAGTAAAATGGAAATTAACAAGTCGGATGACCAAGTTGTCGCGACCATCAAACCTGAATTTGTTGTTAATATTTTAGGCTCGGAAATTACTCCAAGTAAAAATCCACTGCGAAAGACTGCGGAAGCAACAGTCTCAGTTACGATCCCATCGGCAGATAAGTTTACGGATTTTTATAACCTGTGGAAGGTTCATAATGGAATTGACGCAACCATCGATTACGATAAAGGGAACAATTTATTATGGACGATTCTTGTTCAAATACTTCCTATTGCCGTTTTTGTTTTTATCTGGCTTTTTCTCCTGCGGAGAATGTCGGGCGGTGGAGGTGGAGGATTGTTCAGCGTCGGAAGAACCAAAGCGCAACTATACGATAAATCATCGCCGCAATCTCAAAAGATAACCTTCAAAGACGTTGCCGGATTGTCGGAAGCCAAACAGGAAGTAGAAGAAATTGTCGATTTCTTGAAGAAACCGCAGAAATATACCGATTTAGGCGCTAAGATTCCTAAAGGCGCTTTGCTGGTTGGACCTCCGGGAACAGGTAAAACCTTGTTGGCAAAAGCGGTTGCCGGCGAAGCTGACGTGCCTTTCTTCTCTCTATCGGGTTCCGATTTTGTGGAAATGTTTGTAGGCGTTGGCGCTTCGAGGGTTCGCGATTTATTCCGCCAAGCCAAAGAAAAAGCGCCTTGTATTGTGTTTATCGATGAAATAGACGCAGTCGGTCGCGCACGAGGAAGAAATCCGAATATGGGTGCGAATGACGAACGAGAAAATACGCTCAACCAATTGTTAACGGAAATGGACGGATTTGGTTCAAACAGCGGCGTGATTATTTTGGCTGCGACCAACCGTGCGGATATTCTGGATAAAGCGCTTTTGCGTGCAGGACGGTTTGACAGGCAAATCAACGTGGATTTACCGGAATTAAGCGACCGGAAAGAAATTTTCATTGTGCATCTGCGCAATATAAAAATTGACCAATCGGTAGATACGGAATTTCTAGCTCGTCAAACGCCCGGATTTTCCGGAGCGGATATTGCTAACGTTTGCAATGAAGCGGCTCTGATTGCAGCTCGTAATGGAAAGGAAACTGTTGAGAAAGAAGATTTTATGAATGCTGTTGACCGGATTGTCGGCGGTTTGGAGAAAAAATCAAAAGTAACGACAATGGAAGAACGCCGGACAATTGCCATTCACGAGGCTGGACACGCTACGCTGAGTTGGGTGCTGGAACATGCCGATCCGTTGGTGAAAGTAACCATTGTTCCTCGTGGGAAAGCCTTAGGCGCTGCATGGTATATGCCTGAAGAAAGGCAAATTACAACTTACGAACAAATGCAGGATGAAATGTGTGCAACTTTGGGCGGACGCGCAGCGGAAGATTTGGTCAGGGGAAAAATATCCACCGGAGCTGCGAACGATTTGGAACGGGTTACCAAACAGGCATACGCCATGGTGGTGTACTATGGAATGAGCGGACGTTTGCCTAATTTGAATTATTACGATTCCAGCGGACAGGATTGGGGATTTACCAAGCCGTACAGTGATGATACTGCCAATTTGATTGATGAAGAAGTTAAACGGATTATCAACGAACAATACGATCGAGGTAAAACTATCCTGACGGAATATAGCTCCCAACATCACTCCTTAATGGAACTATTGCTGGAAAAGGAAGTTATTTTTGCGGACGACATGGAAAAGATATTTGGAAAGCGTCGATGGCTTTCCCGTTCACAGGAAATATTGGCTGAACAGGAGAAAGAACTGGCTAATGCTTCTGCTAATGCCGACCCTGCAACTCCGGAAATAAAAGACGCCGGTAAATCCAATTAAGTAAACAAATAAACGACAAGACATGAAAAACTTTACTTTACGCCTACTGACAGGGATTGTGTATGTCGCCACTATCACTTTTTGCGTAATATTCAGCCCCTATACATTTCTCGCCTTGTTTTTAATGATTATATTCTTTTGTTTGAAAGAATTTTATCAGTTAGTCAATATTAATAAAGAAAACAAAATAAATCCGTATGTGCATGGAGCAGGCGGCTCATTGCTGTTTTTTGTTGTTTTTCTGTTTACTTCAGGCATTGCCGGACGGTCTGTTCTTTCGTTGTATTTGCTTTATATCGTGGGAATAATCGTTTATGAATTATATGCCAAAAAGAAAAATCCGATTGTCCGATTGGCTTCTATCTTTTTAGGACAAGTCTATATTGCATTACCGTTCTCCCTTTTGAATTTGCCGGCTTTTCCAAATGTCAAAATTCCTCTTGTCGCCGACCTTTTTGAGTATCAATGGATTTGGATAATTGCTTTATTGGTGTTTATATGGGCAAATGATACAGGCGCTTACCTGGTAGGCGTCCGGTTTGGGAAACACCGGCTTTGTGAACGGATTTCTCCTAAAAAATCGTGGGAAGGTTTTTTCGGAGGACTTGTGTTTGCGATAATTTCTGCTTTCGCGCTTTCACATTTCTTTCCACAAACAGCATGGTATCACTGGGTTGCTTTATCAATCGGAGTTGTCGTTTTCAGTACTTACGGCGATTTGTTTGAATCGTTGATAAAGCGAACGGTAGAAGTCAAGGATTCGGGACGTTCGCTGCCGGGGCATGGCGGCTTTTTAGACCGCTTCGACAGTTTGCTTTTTGCTGTGTATGCGATGGTGTTTTATATACAATTGTTTATTCGAAATTAAACGTCAGAATAACCATTCGAGGTATTCCTTTTTTGATAGCATCGGAATATTTCATTAAGCTCAAGTCAGTCAAATCGGTACGGTTCTTTGCCATTACATTATTCAATCCGAAGCAGAAACGGAGTTCAGGCGCAATTTTGATAATCGGAAGATAGAAATCGCATCCTAATCCAATCGTAAGTCCGTAATTCATAGGTGTTAAAAGCAACGGCTCATCTTTTTTTATTCCCAGATCAAGCGCAGTATAAGCGCCTGCGATGACATACGGACGGTAGTTGTTCAGACGCATCGAACGGAATTTCAAATCAAGTGGAGCCATCAGGTAATTAGAACGTACCGTAGTCAAATAATGCGCATTGGACGCCGATTCCACAAATTCAAAGTTTTTATCTCCAAAAGAAAGCGAAGGCGTAAAGCGAAGATTCATATACGGATTCAGGTATAAATCGGAAATCAGTCCAACAGTAAACCCCGGCGTATAATTGGGAATAGCGGCATACCACGTTTCTCCGTCGGCAGTGGTTAAGCCGGTATTAGTTAACAGCATATCCTGAAAGCTCAGTCCAACGGTAATTCCGAAATGATATAACTTATAATCTCCGTATGGTTGATTTTTCACCTTTTGCTTTTGTGCAAAAAGACTCTCCATCAACAAACACAGCACAAGAATCAGATATGCCTTTTTATTCATAAACACCTTTTTGTAGTAATAAATAAAACGCAAAAACAAAAGGCTTATTGTTTAGCAATGTTCGTCTTCGTTAAAAAATACATTCTCCTTCATTATAAAAACATTGTGATTGAACTTACAAAATTGTAACATACAAAAATGTAACATACAATTTTGTAAGTTACAATTTTATTAGTTATCTTTGCATCAAAATTTGAACATCATGGAAAGTTTACCATTTGTATTTGGGCGCATTGCTCAAGATAAAGAATTTACAGACAGGGAGAAAGAAATAGAACATTTGATTTCTAATTTCACAGGGCTTATCAACACAGTTATTATTTCTCCGCGTCGTTGGGGAAAAACTTCAATGATAAACAGGGTAGTAGAAAAGACTCAAACAGAAAAATCAGAAGTAAAAGTTTGCCAGATTGATTTATTTACGACCAGAAAAGAAGAAGATTTTTATCTTACGTTAGCTAAAGGAGTATTAAAAACTACGTCTTCTAAATGGGACGATATTATGCAGAATGCAAAGATGTTCCTTTCTCGTCTAATGCCGAAGATTACATTTACGCCAGATATGCAAAACGACCTTTCTTTTGGGATGGAATGGGAGGAAATAAAAAAAAATCCTGATGATATCCTCGATTTGGCAGAATCTATCGCTGTCGAAAAGAAAATACGCATGGTAATTTGTATCGACGAGTTTCAAAATATTGGAAATTTTGAGAATCCGGTAGATTTTCAGAAAAGACTGCGCGCCCACTGGCAACGGCATCAGCATGTAGCTTATTGTCTGTATGGAAGTAAACGCCACATGCTGTTGGACGTATTTACCAATTCTTCCATGCCGTTTTACAAATTCGGCGATTTGATGTTTCTTGAAAAAATCGACACAGAACATTGGATGCGTTTTATTAAGAGGCGATTCAAAGATACCGGAAAAACAATCACTTCTGCAGAAGCCCGAATGATAGCTTCTTTAGCGGATAATCATTCTTATTATGTGCAGCAACTGGCACAACAGGCTTGGTTTCGGACGTTTGAAATATGCAATACCGAGATTATAAAAAATGCGCTTGATATGTTGGTAAATCAATTGAGCTTGCTTTTTATCAATATCATCGAATCGCTTTCGACCACCCAAATCAATTTTCTCAAGGCTATCTTAAACAATGAAACTCAACTCAGTTCGCAGGGAACATTGAAAAAATACAGATTGGGAACATCCGCCAATATCGGCAGAATAAAGAAAGCGCTTTTAGAACGCGACATTATTGATATAACCGGCGACAAAATTAATATTCAAGACCCAATGTTTACTCATTGGTTGAGGAAACATTATTTTATTATAAAATAGAAAATTACAACTTTCTGAATTCAGAACATACCGTTATATTATCATTTATTAATCCCGAAAGAGTTGCTACTGGAATTTTAACTTGTTTAATTTTAAATGGGCTAAGTATTTTAAAATATATATTATTCCTTAATACAAGAATTGAGTGTCTTATAAAATGAATCGTCTTCTGTTTTATATTTTTACGCCTGTGTTCAGCCAAATCGATATAATTTATTTTCAGATTATTGGCAATGCAATAGATCCCCAACAGCACTTCTCCCATATATCCGAAAATCCTTTTCAAACGTGTGTATTCCGACAATTTAATTTGAGTTTCATATATAGATAAAACATCAAATAACCATTTTGAATAATCTTCAAAATAATGGGAAGAAGTTATAAACATATTATATGGTATACATTTATTACTATTAAATAAATAGTCCAATGCCGCTTTTTTATATTTTGGAAAATGTGAATATATAATATTTATAAGGATATACGCATCTTCTTGAGTTGTTGCGCCGGCTATATTGGAAAAATTACTAAAAGGAAGTACAACAGGCTTTACAAGAATTATATCGTATTTTTTAAAGACTTTTTCAAGGGAGATATCTGCTATATCAAAATGTCGCCGGTAATGACACAAGCCGACGTAATCAACATTTTTCAAATTTTTCCAAGCCCAATACAATCCTGTAAGTTCGCAATAATTTTTATTTTTGCCGCTTATATTGTCGCCGGTATCGTCGCCTATCATATCCAGCTTTTCATTGCTAAGCGCACGTCCTACTTGAATAGGAAGATAGATATCGTCTTTTGATTTCAACTTGCCTTCCTTGTGACAACAAACTAAAATTTTTATATCACTCATTTCTTAAATTCATCTTAATATGCCGGAACTACAAACAATTTCTTAAATCCCAATTCTTCACGGTTCACGCCAACAGCCAAACCTAAAGCCTGTGTAATATACAAAACAGGGATTTTAGTTTTCCGGCTCAAATAGCTATCAATATGATTTCGACGCATATCCAGATTCGATTGACACATCGGACAAGCGACAATAATCGCTTCAGCGCCTCTGTCTTCCGCATCCTGCACAATTCTTCCGGATAATTTGGCAACAATATCGGTGCGTGAAACGGAAAATCCTGCTCCACAACATTCGGTTTTAAATCCCCAATCCAACGATTTTGCGCCTGTTTTTCGCATCAATTCGTCCATCGATTGCGGATCTTCCACGCGGTCGAATTGCAGAACGGAATGCGGACGAACCAAAAGACATCCGTAGTAGCAAACAACAGTCCGATCAAAAGGATGAACAACTTTTTCGGTAATTCTATCAGCAATATACTTTTCGATAAATTGCATGACATTCAATATTTTGCTTGTCTTTTCGAGCGGCATTCCGATAATTTCGGACACGCGGTTTCTCAAATTCCTGTCTTCGTTCCATTCATGCTGCGCTACGCTTAACCGGTTGTAACATGCTGCGCAGGGAACGACAATTTCATCCAAACCCTGTTTTTGAGCCAAAGCCAATATACGGGCAGGCAAAGCTGCAGCAAGTTCACGGTTAAGATTATGGGCAGCCGTTGCGCCGCAACAATTCCAGTCTTCAATTTCCGTTAAATGAATGTCAAATGCATTTGCCAGCGCTATAGTCGATTGTGCATATTCCGAAGATGTGCCTTTCAAGGAACAACCCGGATAAAATCCAATTTTCATAATTATTCTATTATTATTCGATGATTGTTATTGCTTTGTACTTTTGAAAATATCACCGATTTGTTTTTTATTTTTCACTATTTCAGGTATAATCGGGAGTTTTCCTTTAGCAAACATTTTAGGCGCTACATCCATGTCCTGAAGAATATTAAATGTCCGCGCTTTATAATCTGCAACCAAACCAATTTCGTATAATCGTCCGGTATATTTTACCGAATCCAGAAATGCCCTGTGAAACGACAGAATATTCTTTGCTTTTTTACTGACCGTTTTTCCCTGAAGCGCTTTTCCGCGTAAATAATCCATCAGTTGCGGAATATCTATTTCCATCGGACAGCGCGTCAGACAATTCTGACACGACACGCATAACCAAATAGTTTCGGAAGATACTATTTTCCGGTAGTTTTCCTCATCGTTGGTTTGGAGCATTCGCATCACGCGGCTTGGCGGATAGTCCATTTCTTCTGCGACCGCACATCCTGCCGAACATTTTCCACATTGATAACAACGGTTGACATTGACATTTGTATTTGATTTTATTTCAGATATATATCCTTTCTTTTTCATATCGATTCATTAAAAATATAACAAATAGCTCAGACAAAATTACCATTATTTATTTGAATTTTAAAATATAATGACTTGAAAATAATTTATACTGTTTACGATTTATTTCTTGAAAGCGTCTAATGCTTTTTTCACCGATCCGTATTTGAGAAGAATTTCACGCGCTTCCTCTTTTGAAATCTGCATTTCTTCTACAATCATCAGGGTTCCGCGCTCGATTAATTTTTTGTTAGTCAATTGCATATTCACCATTTTATTGCCTTTCACCCGTCCCAGTTTAATCATTAAGGTGGTAGAAAGCATATTCAAAATCAGTTTCTGCGCTGTTCCGGCTTTTAAGCGGGTGCTACCGGTAACAAATTCAGGACCGACCACTACTTCAACCGGATATTCGGATGCCTGAGCCAGCGGAGAATCGGGATTACAGGTGATGCATCCCGTCAACAGACCGTTTTCCCTCGCTTTGCGCACGCCGCCGACAACATAAGGAGTTGTTCCGGATGCCGCAATTCCGATAACAGCGTCTAATGTGTTGATTTGAAAAATCTGCAATTCTTCCCAAGCCTTGTCGGGATTATCTTCCGCCCCTTCTACCGCCGATCTCAAAGCCGTGTCGCCGCCGGCAATCAATCCGATAATAATGTCCGGAGAAACTCCGAAAGTAGGCGGTAATTCGGATGCGTCCAGCACGCCTAAACGCCCGCTTGTTCCTGCGCCTAAATAAAAAACCCTTCCACCCGCCGGCATCCGCTTCAATAATTGGTCGATAAGCGCTTCTATTTGCGGAAGCGCTTTTTCAACAGCTAAATGAATTGTAGCATCTTCCTGATTGATGCCGGTCAATATTTCATGCACCGACATCCGGTCTAACTGTTGAAATTGTGATGGAGATTCCGTAATACTTACCATAAAATTTATCAAATTATTCCGCAAAAATAGAATTTAATAGCGAATTTAGCAACTATCAATTGAGATATACCGTATCTTTGCATATCAATATTTATAATACATGAAAAATTGGATTACAATCATAATCTGTTTTATTTGTTTTTTTTCCGTTATGGCGCAAAAAACTCCCTCTTCTTTGGAGAGGACGGGAGGCGAGGTTATTGTCGGAGCGGAACAAACGGATGAATATTTCCCGCTGTTGAAAGGAAAACGCATTGCTCTTTTTTCCAATGCTACTGGAGTGGTGAAAGACAAGCATCTATTGGATGTTTTGGTTGAAAATGGCTTCAATGTGGTTGCCGTTTTTTCTCCGGAACACGGGTTCCGGGTCGATGCAGGAGCGGGCGATAAAATTTCAAATTCGGTCGATCCGAAAACTGGCGTGCCGATTTTATCGCTTTACGATGGGAATACAGGCAAACCAAGTAACGAATACATGAGTAAGTTCGACCTGCTGATTATTGATATACAGGATGTTGGTCTTCGATTTTATACCTATTATATTTCCATGGTAAAATTGATGGATGCCTGCGCCGAACATCAAAAGAAAGTAATAATCCTCGATCGCCCCAATCCTAACGGGCATTACGTGGACGGACCGATACTCGATATGAAATACAAATCGGGCGTTGGCTGGCTGCCGATTCCGGTAGTGTACGGAATGACTTTGGGCGAGCTTGCCTTGATGGTCAACGGCGAAAAATGGCTTCCCGAAGGACGCATTTGCGATCTGACGGTTATCAAATGTAAAAACTATACGCATCATACGTTGTACCGCCTGCCTGTTCCGCCGTCGCCGAACTTGCCGGATATGAAAGCAATATATCTCTATCCTTCGCTCTGTTATTTCGAAGCTACGCCTGTGAGTGTCGGGCGAGGCACGAATCTTCCGTTTCAAATTTACGGACATCCGGATATGAAAGGTTATAGTTTTAGCTTTACTCCCCACAGTCTGCCGATCGCAAGCAATCCTCCTCAAAAGGATAAACTTTGCTACGGTGTAAACCTCAGTACGCTTTCCGGCGAAGAAATCCGGAAGAAAGGAATTGATTTAAGCTATTTAATTGATGCTTACCGGAATTTAAATATGGGCGATCGTTTTTTCAGTCCGTTTTTTGAAAATCTCATCGGCGTTGATTATGTCCGGAAAATGATTGAACAGGGGAAAAGCGCCGTCGAAATCGAAGCAATGTGGCAGGACGATGTAGCGAAATTCAAGCAACAACGCAAATCTTATTTGCTTTATGACGAATAATTCATAATTCATAATTAACATAATGTCTCCCCTTCTAATCCTCCTCGCCATTGCCGCCTATTTCGCCGTCCTGTTTACCGTTTCCTATTTTACAGGGCGAAAAGCCGATAATGCCGGATTCTTCTCCGGAAACCGGAAATCACCCTGGTATATTGTTGCCTTTGCTACCATTGGCGCGGCAATTTCGGGAGTAACCTTTGTTTCCGTTCCGGGAATGGTTGCAGGAAGCGGGTTTTCTTATTTGCAGATGGTACTGGGTTTTGCCGTCGGACAACTCCTCATTGCCTTTGTGCTGATTCCTCTTTTTTACCGGATGAATCTGGTCTCTATTTATGAATATTTGGAAAATCGCTTTGGACTGGCGACTTACCAGACAGGCGCCTGGCTTTTCTTTGTTTCCAAAATGATGGGAGCTTCCATTCGCCTGTTTATCGTTTGCGTAGTGCTCCAGCTGTTAGTTTTCGATCCACTCGGCTTATCCTTCATTCTCAATGTGATTTTTACGGTGGGAATCGTTTGGATTTATACTTTTCGCGGAGGCGTCAAAACGCTGATATGGACAGACTCATTCAAAACTTTTTGCCTGATTGTTTCGGTCGGACTGTGCATTTATTACATTGCCGGTAATCTGGGAGCAAACGGCGGTAATATCTTTTCAATAATTTCAAATTCTACTATGTCGAAAACTTTCTTTTTCGACGATATTAACGACCGGCGCTATTTTTTCAAACAGTTTCTTGCAGGAGTTTTTACCGTTATCGCTATCACCGGATTAGATCAGGATATGATGCAAAAATCGCTGAGTTGCAAGAACTTCCGTGATTCGCAGAAAAATATGATTACCGGCGGTATTTTGCAGATATTCATTAATCTTCTTTTCCTCATTTTAGGCGTATTGCTGTATTCCTACGCCGCGGCAAATGATATTCAATTACCGGACAAAGGCGACGAAGTATTCCCTTTCCTTGCTACAAAAGGATGCTTTCCTGTCGTTGTAAGTTTTTTATTTATTATTGGACTTATCTCCGCAGCTTATGCCGCAGCAGGATCAGCGCTCACGGCTCTTACAACGTCTTTTACGGTTGATATTCTTAAAACTACAAAAGAAAAAACGGAAAAAGAAACAGTCGCTATCCGCAAAAAAGTTCATGTCGGCATGGCAATCGGAATGGGGTTGGTTATTTATGCCATCAATTTGCTAAATAATACTTCTGTCATTGATACGGTTTACAAATTAGCCAGTTACACTTATGGACCCCTGTTGGGTATGTTTATATTCGGAATTTTTACCAAATGGAAAATCAGGGATAAATGGACGCCATTGGTTGTTATTGCTTCGCCGGTATTATGTTTAGTATTGGATCTCAATTCCAAAATATGGTTCAAAGGCTATGAATTTAGTCATGAGCGATTGATATTCAATGCATTATTTACCTTCATCGGATTGTGTTTATTAAGAAATACCCGAAATAGGCAAGGGTAACGTTCGGAAAAGATCGCTTTATATCAGCGCTATTCCGTGCTTCAGCGCTTCTCTCCGCATTTCTTGCGGCCAGATACTCACTTGAATTTCACCGATATGCGCCTTACGCAAGAGAAACATGCACAAACGCGATTGTCCGATACCACCTCCGATAGTTTGTGGCAATTCATTATTCAATAATCGTTTATGGAAATAGAGATCTTTCCGGTTTTCGGTTCCGGATGCGATTAACTGTTTTTCCAATACTTCCGCATTGACGCGAATTCCCATGGACGAAAGTTCAACAGCTCTTCCCAGCACTTCGTTCCAAACAAGAATATCGCCGTTCAGTCCCGGATAGCCATTAGCAATAGTTGTCCAATCATCATAATCAGGAGCTCGCCCGTCGTGTTTTTCTCCGTTGCTCAATGGACAGCCGATACCGATAATAAATACGGCTCCTTTTTCTTTAGTGATAGCATCTTCCCGTTCTTTCCCCGTCATTCCGGGATATTTTTGAAGCAATTCTTCGGCATGAATAAAATAAATGTCCTGAGGAAGTTGAGGTATAAATTCCGAATAAGCCTCATAAACCAAGTATTCCATACGAAGAATAGCTGCATAAATCCGGCGGACAATGTTCTTGAGAAAATCTATATTCCGCTCATTTTCATGTATAACCAATTCCCAATCCCACTGATCGACATAGAGCGAATGGAGATTCCCCAATTCTTCATCTGCGCGGATAGCGTTCATATCCGTATAAATACCATAACCCGGTTCAATGTGCAGGTCGGCTAACATGATCCGTTTCCATTTTGCTAAGGAATGTACTATTTCGGCTTGAGTATCATTTAAATCCTTAATTGGAAAGGTGACGGCTCTTTCGGTTCCGTTCAAGTCGTCGTTGATACCGATTCCTTTCAGAACGAAAAGAGGGGCGGTTGTTCGCCTTAACCGTAATTCGGAAGACAGGTTCTGTTGAAAAAAATCCTTAATTTTTTGAATACCTTTTTCTGTTTCAATTTTATTTAAGGACGTTTTGTATGCTTTAGGCGTTATTAAATAACTCATAGTGCTTTATATTTTGGGTGCAAAATTAGGTAAAATCTTTCAAATTGCAAATAAGAGTGTTTATTTTTCTGCTAAATTGATTATTTTACATTTCAGCAGGAATGTATCGTTTGGTAGAAAAAACGATATTCCACCCTCATGCATCCTGTTAGGGGAGAATGTAACACTTTTCATACTTATGCGTCTTATTAGTTAGATAAAAACAAAAAACAGTATCATAATTATAAAATTCATGACATCAAAAATTGCCTTTTTATTGACATTTTTTACCTTTCTTTCCATATCATCTCTAACGGCACAGTTCAAGCTATCGGGTATCGTCGTCGATGCTAATACAAGGGAGCCGTTGGAATTTGCTAATGTAGCTTTACTTAAGCCCGATTCTACTTTTATTGACGGCGCATCATGCGACAGCGCAGGTTTTTTCGTGTTTAACAATCTCCCCAAAGGCGATTTCCTGTTATCTTCTACTTATGTAGGTTATAATAAAACTTATACTTCGATTGCACACCTTGAAAACAATCGCAATCTGGAAAATATTGCCTTGCAACCTTCCGGCGCAACGCTGAAAGAAGTCACCGTAACCGGTTCAACGATGATTCAAAAAGTTGACCGAAAACTGCTGATTCCTTCCGAATCCCAGATAAAGGCTTCTAACAGCGGGCTTACTTTGCTTAGGAATATGCAGTTGTCGCGCATTGTGGTTAATCCTGTCAGTAATTCTGTTACCACGCCCAGCGGTGAAGCCGTGCAATTACGTATCAACGGTATTGAAGTGACTACCGCAGAAGTTATTGCTCTTCAACCGCAAGATATTATCCGGATAGAGTATCATGAAGATCCGGGTATGCGTTACGGCAATGTGGCTGCAGTGATTGATTACATCACCCGACGCAGAGATTCGGGCGGAAGCATATCGACTAACTTGACGAATGCGCTTTGGCGATTAGGGTTTGCCGAAGATTATCTATCTGCAAAAGCGAATTATAAAAAATCGGAGTTCAGCGCTAATGCTTATTATCATTATAGAGATATTGATTGGACGCACGAAAATCACCAAACTTTTGTTTTTCCTACTACGGTAATACATCAGGATGAGATAGGAAAGCCAACAAAATTAATTGAAAAAGAACTCAATCTTACGTTGAAATATAATTTGAATGAACCGGATAAATATCTTTTCAACGTTGCTTTCCGAAATAACAATGATAATATACCCAATCAATTTACCGACCGAATCAGTACGCTTTATTCTTCGAACGATTCCGTGCCTGCTTCTATTACCGACCATTCGACATGGTGGAATAATACGCCGTCGCTGGATATTTATTTTCAGCGGAATCTGAAACACAATCAACTGATTATCGTTGATGCGGTAGGTACGTATATGGATTCAAAATCAACTCGCTCGTATGAACAAGTTCCGTCAAACGGTGAGTCCTATATTTCTAATTCATGTATCACAGGTAAAAAATATTCGCTTATTGCAGAAGGTATTTATGAAAAGAAATTTAAAAACGGAACATTGACCGGAGGTTTGAGGCATTCTCAAAGTTATACGGAAAACAATTATACGGGCGACGTGACAAGCCATGTAGGACTTATTGTATCGGAAACTTACGGATATGCCGAATATCAGTTACGCAAGAACAAATTCAATTATACATTTGGCATAGGAGCCATGCGAACGTTCGACAGTCAAGATGCAATCAGCATGGAAAAATATATTTTCCGTCCGGTTTTGCGCATTGCTTACAATATCAACAAAAATACATACATCCGCTACAATGGTTATATTTCCGGCAATGCGCCTTCTTTGTCCGATTTAAACAATGTAACTCAAAATATAGATGCTTATCAAATCCAACAAGGCAATCCGAATCTGCAAACGATTTGGTTTGTTTCCAATACGATCAATGCCGGGTATAACCGGAAAATTTTCGGATTGGAATTTTATACTCAATACAATTATTATCATCAGCCGATAATGGAGCAGATTAGTCTGATAGATAGCGTTTTCATTCATACAAATATTAATCAGCAGGCGTTTCACCGAATTTATTCGGAATTAACCCTGAAACTGAAACCATGGAAAGATTACCTCGCGTTGAGCGTGACTCCCGGTCTGAATCACTATGTCAGCGAGGGAACCGATTATTTTCACACATATAATAACTGGCGTGTACGCGCTTCAATAATGGCAACTTATAAGAATTGGTATTTGAATGGAGACGTTTATACGCGATGGAATAATTTATGGGGTGAAACGGTGAATTACGGCGAACGGCTGATTATTTTACATGCAGGATACAATACCCAGAAATGGGGAGCATCGATCATGATGATTAATCCTTTTACTACTGAATACTCTATTGGATATGCCAATCGATCGGCTTTGGCGCCGTTTACTTCCAATATATATACCCATAATTTAGGTCAAGTGATTACTTTAAATTTTTCTTTGAATCTCAATTTCGGACGTAAATATCAAGTTGCCGATAAACGATTGGATAACTCTGATACCGATGCGGGAATAATGACCGGAACAAAAAAATAGAAATCTTCAAAACTCAGACGTAAAATGGAAATGAATCGCTTTGAAATCCTGTTGCGCCATTTGCAGTACGTAGGAAGAATCGGCAAGGAAAACGTCGCGACCTTCTTTGTCGAGAGCGATGTATTGGAACTTCCGCTTTTTGAAATTCTCCAGCGCTTCCGGCGAATCGCTTTCGATCCAGCAGGCTTTGTACAGCGAGAGTGGTTCCCAGCGGCATTGCGCCCCGTATTCGTGCAACAAACGGTATTGAATCACTTCAAACTGCAATTGACCGACCGTCCCGATAATTTTTCTTCCGTTGTATTGATTAATAAAAAGCTGGGCGACTCCTTCATCCATCAATTGGTCGATTCCTTTGTTTAATTGCTTGGTTTTCATTGGATCGGCATTTTCAATATACTTGAACATCTCAGGCGAGAAACTCGGTAATCCCTTGAAATGCAGATTCTCTCCGGAAGTAACAGTATCGCCGATTTTGAAATTTCCCGTATCCGGCAAGCCGATAATATCGCCGGCAAAAGCTTCATCAACCGTTTCCTTTTTCTGCGCCATGAAAGCGGTAGCCGAAGTGAGTTTCATCGATTTATCAAAACGGACATGCTTGTAATTGGCATTTCGTTCAAACCGTCCGGAACAGATTTTCAGGAAAGCGATGCAACTCCGATGATTGGGATCCATGTTGGCATGAATCTTAAAGATAAATCCTGAAAAAGGATCCGTTTCCGGATGAACCGGCCGTTCTTCCGCCTGCACAGGGCGCGGCGAAGGAGCAATACGGATGAAACAGTCGAGCAATTCTTTTACGCCGAAATTGTTTAAAGCCGAACCAAAGAATACGGGCGCTAAATCGCCTTTCAGGTAAGTATCAACGTCAAATGCAGAATAAACGCCTTCAATCAACTCCAAATCGGCGCGCAACTGTCCGGCTTCTTTATCTCCAATATAATCTTCCAAATCATGACTGTTTACGTCTTTGAATTGAATAGATTCCGTAATGGTTTGTTTGCTGGGAGTATATAAATCCAACTTTTCTTCATAAATATTATAAACTCCCTTGAATTTCGGTCCCATTTCAATAGGCCAGCTCAAAGGGCGAACCGGAATGTCCAGTTCCTGCTCTAAATCGTCCAGCAGGTCGAAAGGCATAATACCATCCCTGTCCAATTTATTAACAAAAATCATGACCGGCGTTTTACGCATCCGGCATACTTCCATCAATTTGCGGGTTTGCGCTTCTACGCCTTTGGCAATGTCCACAACGATGATGACGCTATCCACGGCAGTCAGCGTCCGGTAGGTATCTTCGGCAAAATCCTGGTGTCCGGGCGTATCCAGAATATTGATTTTGTAATCTTCATAATCAAAACCCATCACGGAAGTCGCTACGGAGATGCCGCGCTGTTTTTCGATTTCCATCCAGTCCGACGTAGCGGTTTTACGGATTTTATTGGATTTAACGGCTCCAGCTACATGAATTGCTCCGCCGAAAAGCAACAATTTCTCGGTCAAGGTAGTTTTTCCTGCATCGGGGTGAGAAATGATTGCAAAAGTTCTACGACGTTGTATTTGATTGGCGATGAATTTTTCTTCGTTTGTTAATTCACTCATTCAGACGTTGTTTCTGATATTAATCCTTTATTTAATCCAGTCGAATCCGGTATAAGGTTGCAGTATGCCCGGAATTCTGATGCCTTCGGAAGTTTGATTGTTTTCCAGCAAAGCCGCAACGATTCGAGGCAAAGCCAGAGCGCTTCCGTTCAAGGTGTGACACAGTTGTATTTTTTTATTTTCGTCGCGATAGCGGCATTTCAAACGATTCGCCTGATAACTTTCGAAATTGGAAACGGAACTGACTTCCAACCAGCGTTCCTGAGCTGCCGAAAAGACTTCAAAATCGAATGTCAACGCTGAAGTGAAACTCATGTCGCCGCCGCAGAGGCGAAGAATACGCCACGGCAATTCCAGCGCATCCACTAACGATTGCACATAATCGACCATTTCTTGCAGCGATCCGTAGGAATGCTCCGGTTTGTCGATCCGCACAATTTCCACTTTATCGAACTGATGCAAGCGGTTCAGCCCGCGAACATCTTTTCCGTAAGAACCGGCTTCGCGCCGGAAACAAGCCGAATAAGCCGCATTCTTTAGCGGCAAGTCTTTTTCTTCGAGAATCACATCTCGGTAGATATTGGTAACCGGCACTTCCGCCGTAGGAATCAAATATAAATCATCGACCGTATCACGATACATTTGTCCTTCTTTATCAGGCAATTGCCCTGTTCCATAACCGGAATCGGCATTGACCAAATAAGGCGGTTGAATCTCAACATATCCTGCTTTGCGAGCGCTATCCAAAAAGAAATTAATCAAAGCGCGCTGCAATTGAGCGCCTTTCTGTTTATAAACCGGAAAACCTGCGCCTGCTATCTTAACGCCTAACTCAAAATCAATTAAATCGTATTTCTTAGCTAATTCCCAATGCGGAAGGGCGTCTTCGGGAAGAACGGGTATTACGCCGCCCGTTTTTTCCATCACATTGTCTTCTGCCGTTTTGCCTTCCGGAACCTGGTCGCTGGGAAGATTCGGTATTTGACACAAAAGTTCGACCAAACGTTTTTCCGCCTCTTTCATGTCAACTTCCAATTGCTTAACGTTTTCCTTCAAAGTAGATACTTTGGATCGGGCAATTTCGGCTGCGTCTTTTTCGCCGTTTTTCATCCATTGTCCGATGGCTTTCGACAATTGGTTTATTTCGGCTAAATGATTATCTAATTGCTGTTGTGAAGTTTTTCTTTTTTGGTCGGTTTCTACCACTTCATTGATAATTGACTGGGCATCATAATGTTTCTTCGCCAATCGCTCAACGACTCCGCTTGTATTTTCTGTAATGACTTTTAGAGTAAGCATATAATTATTTGAAAGTATGGGCTATGTACGCCATTTTAATTGCCGTTACCGCATATTCATCGCCTTTATTTCCGTATCTTCCTCCGGAACGGTCGATGGCTTGTTGCAAATTATCTGTTGTTAAAAGTCCAAAGGTACAGGGAATGTCGCCTTCGGCATTCAATTGTGCAAAGCCTTGGGTCACTCCCGAACAAACATAGTCGAAATGAGGGGTGTCGCCTCGAACGATGCATCCCAATCCAATGACCGCATCGGGTTTGAGGCTTCCAATGATGCGTCTGGCAGCATAAACCAGTTCAAAACTTCCCGGAACGTACGCCACAAAAATATTTTCATTTTTGGCTCCATATTTCAGTAAAGTGTTACAGACGCCATCTTTCAGTTTTCCGGTAATATCCGGATTCCATTCGGAAACGATAACTGCAAAACGAAAAGCGCTGGCATCCGGCACATATCCCGGATTGTAATCAGATAAATTTTGATACTGGGTAGCCATTATTTGATTTTCGAAGCGGCGCGTTCGATGAATTTATCTATATCGCTTGCTTCCTGCGAATTAGGATATTTATCTTTAATCGTTTGATAGGCTTTTTTAGCATTGGCATAATCAAAGATACTTTCGTAAGCTATTCCGGCTTTTTTCAAATAGATAGGGCTTAATATATTATTATTTGCTTCGGAAGCGGCTTGGTTGAAATACTTAACGCCTTCGTCCACTTTACCTAAATCGACATAACAATCGCCCATCAGTCCTTGAATTACCGGAGCAACTATTTTATCTTTTGCAGTGTATTTTTTCAAATAGTCCAATGCGTCTTCCGGTTTGTTCAAGTGGTAATAGCAGATTCCGGCGTATGCCTTTGCCAAGTTAGCTGTTTTAGTCATACCATAATCATCTATAATGCCCAAGAATCCGGGGTAATCCTTTCCATCTCCATTCAATGCCTTATCCCATTGTTGAGTAGCTAAATAATTTTCTCCCGGAAAAATAGCCGCTTGCGCATCCTTTTCTTTCGGAATAAAATAATATTGGCGAACGCCGAGAATAGCTACTACAATCAGAATAACAACTGCAACTGCGATAATAATATGATTTTTGTATATTTCAATGAATTTTTCGGATTTCGAAAAGATTTCACCTACATTTGCCTCTACTTGCGTGGAGTTTTTTTTCGTTTTTTTTGCCATTATTTTACAGGGTTTATTTTATTTAATTTGACTGTTTAGGACTGCAAAAGTAAGTCTTTTCTCTCTATAAATAAAATTTTCTTTTATCTTTTTTTATTTTCTTGAGGAAAAGGGTTATATTTGCCTAATAAAATGACTAAAATCACAGAATGAAGTTTTTATTTATTGTTCAGGGAGAAGGGCGGGGACATTTGACTCAAGCCATAGCTTTGCGGGAAATGCTGACAAAGAACGGTCATGAAGTTGTAGCTGTTTTAGTCGGTAAAAGTAATCGGAGAGAGCTTCCTTCTTTCTTTTTGGAAAATATACAATCGGAAGTCCTGCGTTTTGAAAGTCCTAACTTTCTTCCTGCATCCAAGAATAAACAAGCCAATATTTGGACAAGCATTGTTTACAATCTTTTTAAAACCGGTTCTTATTTGAAGAGTATTTATTTTATCCGCAAGCAAATCAAAAATTTGAATGTAGATATTGTTGTTAATTTTTATGAGATATTGACAGGATTTACATACGCTTTGATTCCGCCGAAAGTTCCGTATGTTTGTATCGCGCATCAATATATTTTTCTTCATCCCGATTTTCGATTTCCGCAAGCCAACAAAGTGGAACTTGGATTGTTGCGTTTTTTCACGCGCGTCACCTGCATTAGAGCTTCCAAATTGTTTGCGCTTTCCATAAAAAATATGGCTAATGTGCAGGAAAAGCGGATTGTGGTAGTTCCTCCATTATTAAGAAAAGACGTATTAGAGGCAGAAGTACGCGACGGAAATTATCTTCACGGCTATATGCTGAACGACACGTATGCCGATGAGATTATTCATTTTCAAGCAGAACATCCCGATGCTTATATCAATTTTTTTTGGGACAGGAAGGGGGTGGAAGATGTCACCGTAATTAATGCCCGTTTATCATTTTATCGTTTGAATGATAAACTGTTTATCAACCAAATGGCAGGTTGTAAAGCCTACGCGACGACGGCAGGTTTTGAATCGGTGTGCGAAGCTATGTATCTGGGAAAACCGGTTATGATGGTGCCAACTCACATTGAACAAGCCTGTAATGCGTTTGAAGCTTCTTTAGCCGGCGCGGGAATTATTGCAGACAATTTTGAATTGGAAAAGTTATTGGAGTATATTCCTAATTATCAAAAGAATATTGATTTTCGCAGTTGGGTGCAACAAACCCATATCATTCAAAACGCATTTGATTCCATTTGAACTGTTTCGGCGCATCCGTCAAATAAGGCATTACATTTTCTTTATCGTCTGCGCTTAAATAATCCGGCGTTGTGTAATATTGCAGTAATTCCTGTTTATCGGGATCATAATGCAACTGCATAAAAAAAATGTCGAGAGGAATCAGCGCATTTTTAACTTTTTCATCTTCTGGATTCATTCCCTCTTTAAGAAAATCATTTTTATTGGCAAAAGTTATAAAAACCGAAGTCGATAATTTTTTCCATGAAATTGTATAAAATTCAAGTCTGCTATCGCAAACCGGCGCACAAACCGTTTGAATCAAACCTACAATTTTAGTATCATTAATCATCGTAAGCAGAAATAATTCAGTTGTATTTTTAGCGGTTTGAATCTGTAGATAATCGTCTGTCATACGAACGATCGAACAAGAATCGTCAAAACGATTTTTTACGGTCGCTTTTTGTCCCGCTTTATATAAATCAATTAAATCCAAACGGTCGGAAACGGTCAACGGTAGAAATTCCGATTCGGGCAGTTTGGAAAATAACGCGCTTGCCGTTTGTCCTTGAATCCGATGAACGGCAAGACTTAACAAAAAAAGAATAAAAATAATTTTCAATTTCATTTGTAGCGGTTGTTTTTTATATGACTGTAACGAATCCAAAATTTGAACTAAATTTTCCACGAAAGTACAAAAGTTTTTTGATATTTTTCAATACGTTGGCGAATATTTTCGGAAATTAACGACATTCGGTTTAATGAATCATAGCAAATTTCTCAAAAATCTTGGAAGATAAAAAGTATTGTTTTTATCAACATACACAACTACCGTATTCAGTTTTATCTCTTTTCCATTGAGCTTCACAACATCGGTATTAGGCTGAATTTCCAATACTTTGTCTTTGTTCGTAACTTTCAATACCGGCGCTCCGTTATTAACCAGAAGCGTATAAGAATAGTCTGCAAAAACATCCGTATGTTTGGCAAAATAATTACTTGTCAACGATTCGAGACTTTGTTTAAATCCCATTGTTTTACGGAAATACTGATTCAATTCGATATTGGTGCGATTGCCGGTCAAACGATTGCGAGTCGGATCATATACCGCTAAGAACACTTCTTCCCCCGTGTGACCATGGGTGGTGAATCCGAAACAGGTGTTTTTGTCCAAGATATCGGGTACAACTTTCGCTAAAAGAGCGCCTTTTGCCGGATTTTCGCTTGAAAGCGTACTTCGCTTGTAATCGGAGCATTGCAATAATTGGGTATATTCGTCGTCAGCCAATGAAATTCCGGTCAATTGATTGAATAAATTTCGCAAATTGGCGGGGTCTGTATCTTGTATTTTAGCAATCAGTACGTTAAGACTGGTTTTGAATTTAGAAACAGAACCGAATAACTGGTCTTTCGTTAAAGTGGTGTAATTGGGGCATTTGTTTGAGCCTATACTGAATCCGCTGTTGCCATGGTCGGGGACAATCACAACAACGGTTTTTCCGTTCGTCTTGGCAAAGTCCAAAGCGACGCCGCAAGCTTTATCAAAAGCGATGAAATCAGTTATAAGAGCCGTAGCGTCATTGGCATGCGCCGCCCAATCCACTTTGCTTCCTTCAACCATTAAGAAAAATCCGTTTTTATTTTTTGATAATTTTTCGATGGCTTTTTGCGTCATTTCGGCTAAGGAAGGTTCTTTTTCCGGATTGCGGTCGATATCATAAGCCATGTCGGTAACTCCGAACAACGACCACATCCGGTTGCCTTTATAATTTTTGAAACTGTCAACGCTATTTAAAAAAACGCCATATCCTTCATCTTTCAGGAACTGCCGTTCATCTTCCGTCAAAAGGCTTGCTCCTCCTCCGATTACTATATCCAATTTATTATGAACCATTTGCGGAACGATCCACTCATATTTACTCCGGTCGTAGGCGTGAGCGGCGCAATCGGCAGGCGTTGCATGAGGAAATTCACAAGTAAAAACCAAGCCGGTAGCTTTGTTTTGAGTGATTCGGGCAGCTTCCAGAACGGTCATCATGGGTTGATAAGCTCTGCTCGTATCCATCGGAATGATGTCGTTTAACGGATCTGCCGGCGGATACATGGCAATATATCCTGCGCGGCTCGGATAACCGGTCATATAGCAGGAAGTGGTTGGCGCTGAATCTCCAATAGGCGCATTCGACGAATAAGTCAAAATTGTTCCGCAAAG
>Ga0123357_10001503_pt1 | contig 24812 bp, 14 predicted proteins | sample TergutEmb28metaG_FD_89873 | JGI IMG/M metagenome (GOLD analysis project Ga0123357, IMG submission 89873) | Embiratermes neotenicus P4 segment gut microbial communities from Petit-Saut dam, French Guiana - Emb289 P4 | ecosystem: Host-associated > Arthropoda: Insects > Digestive system > Gut ...
AAAAAAGAAAAAAAAAAAGAGGGGGGGGGGGGGGGGGGGGGGGGATGTTCCAAAGATGCCCTGATTGCAATATTTACTTGTATAATAGAAAATGAAGCCAGCATTATCAGCCACTTGAAGCAGATTAGTGTGAAAGATGATGAATATTGGTAGCTGAATTATGGATCCAACTGTCATCTGAAACTCTGCAAAAATCCTAAAGAATTCTGTTGAATACCGAAGCTGAAGGTGATACAGCAAAGACAATGAGCCCAAGAACCTATGTGTTGATCCAACAACTGCCAGAATGCGAAAATTCAAACAAGATGATTGTGAAAGAACGGTTCAATAAAGATGATAGTGTGAAATAACTGACAATTCAATAATTCAGACAATAAAGGAAAAACAAAGAAGGCAGTGATTAAGGTGAAATAGATAATATGAAAGAAAATAGGGCACTTCATGCCGAAGAATTAGCAGCCCTTAGACAGCATAACACTACAGAGTGAGACAAAAACAGGCAACACCAACTGATGTTCTGCTCCTGAAAAAATGGCATGATTTTGCAGCAAAGAAGCAGTAATAACTTGAACGCCCAAATAGCCTTAATGACTTTTTGTATCTTAAATGACATAGAAGGTTTCGATTTTTTTTACACTGTAACTCAACAATATACGTTTGACTATTATTGTACTGTACGCTTTCTTCTGGGCAATTCCCTGGCGTCTGAAAGCATACAACATTCAGAACATGGTGAAAGTTTGAAATCAAGAATATTATTATACTGTCGCACTACTGTATATATTGATAATCAAATACGGTGTTACATATATAGTACATATCGATACAAGGTGTTTATCATACTATATACATAATCACATATTTAAATTGTCACAATCCATGTAGTCTGAGCTTTCTGGTAATTTGAAGCAACCTCGGTCATGTTCAACTTGATGGAGATTCTACTACTGTACACGCTTTCAGCACACAAATGAACATGCTTCACTCTTGTGAAGTCATTTTTCTGCTAGAAACTTTAACTACAGCATATATCTGCATTATGACCCTAAGACATTTCCTAGCGGCACATACTGCTATTACCACATTCATTCATTTGTCATGTGTGTTTTAAATAACAAATCAATTGTATGGGTTTATATGCAGGCATACAGAAAGTAAAACAAACATACAATACAGAAGTCGAATAATTCAGTTTCTTAAGGAATGTCATACACATGGTGCAATGATAAGAGTTTTTGGACTGAATTTATTTCTCTGTAGAAACAACACTTACTCTGTGATCAGACATTCCAATCAAAGTAGTCTCATTGGGACTTAACAAGCCGAACTATTGAACCACAGTTCAAAACATTTCATAAAATGTACTGCCTGAAAATTAGCAAATGTGACCACTGATTTTGCCTGAATCATGGTGATATCTGATATCCTTCCCTTTAACACCATCCTGAGATTTTTTGTTCTGTGGGGTAGGGCAACAGTCACACAGATCTAACTGTGGTGAGTAGGAAGTGAGTGGCACAGGTCATTTTTGTTTTGAGCCTAAAATTCACACAAAAGAAAATACACAAATTTGGCAGAAATCTGATGTACAGTCTGACTTGTCTTTCAGCATGCTATCACATTACCCAAATGGGATTCCCAAAATGTTAGCAACTTTACAGATGGTCATTCTTCTGTTTTCAAAGACAACGTTCTTCCCTCAGTCCACAATTGCATCTGTTTTGCTGATCAGTGGAAGTCCCAAGCAATTAGCATATTTGGCAGACGTGTCTTACCACTTTGGAACTTGGAAAATCACTCAAAAAACTTGTGTTCTGTCCACTGTCTCCTCTCCAAAAGCTAGTTCCCACATTTTAAAGTTCCTACAGCATTTTTTCCCAGTTTAAAACAAACTTTTATGCAGTACACTATTCTTTAAAATCTGCATTTTTTTAGGTACAACAAAATCACAAATGGAACAACGCACATTTGTACCTATCAAGCCATTACCCAACAATCGCACATGCTACAGCCTTATTTGAAGCAGAAAATGACTCAGCAGACTCTACCCTATCTACACCTATTAGAGGTTCATGCTAGCAGCAGTAATGTCATCTCACAGCCAGTCCAAAAACTATTTGACTGCACCACATATAAGGGAGGAAAGAAATTACACAGAAACGTGAAACTATATGTGCTCTTACACCTCATACGCAATAAACACACACACATGCATGCACACACACAACTGTTGGATTTGGAAATCAACTACAAGCAGCAACAACAGTACTATGCATGCCACATTCCGGATAGTAGACTGAACACATACCTTTGCCCCCTTGAAGCATAAAAAAAGCCATCAAATTACACTTGAAGATGTAATCATCCAACTAGAATAATCACTGTCAAATGCATCTAAAATGCCAGATATTACAGGCACTGAACTCAACAGCAATATGTGAACATGCGCTACAATCACATAAATTTAACAGGTCTGTCTTCATCTCCCACTTTATTTTTATTGCACATCACAAGCAAATGGTTTTATTTTTTATGATAAAGAAGAATCGTTCTGCAGATGGACGGTTAATTATTTAGTAATGGTGTTATTAACTACACAGTTATTTTTAACCAGAAAGGATGCAGTCATGGCCTATTTCAAGCACTGTTCCATCACAGAAGGACTGTATCTTTACCCTAGACAACCAGGTTCCTACAAGACTTGCTTGTTGGATGTGTCCACGTCTTTGACCACAAAGTTGCAACCAAACTCTTGCTCATAACATGTTACAAATAACGCCACTGTAATTTATAAATTGTAAGACACACCATGATATTAGAATGCAAACTTAGGAGTAAAAATATTTTAGACACATATGAAGCTCAAATTTACAAATACTTACTCAATGAAAGAGCAGGACAATACGGATTTTCTAATGATCATATAAAGAAGAAGGTAAAGTGATCCCGTTACAGGCCCGGAGTGGCCCCGAGGGTGGGTAGAGGTATAGCTCTACTCTACCATGATCGCGGCACTAGAAGGGGGTGAGTGGTCAGCAGCACACCCCGGCCGCACTTTACCACCAGGAAAGACCCGGTATCCATTTTACAGGAGGCTGGGTGGGCCCTAGGGCCATTCTGGACAGGCAGAAAATCTCGTCCCCACCGGGATTCGATCCCAGACCGTCCAGCCTGTAGTCAGTCGCTATACTGACTGAGCTACCCGGCCCACCTAATGATCATATAATCCCTTTAAAATCACAATCATTACTGCTACTCTTATCATCTGCACTTTCACTTTTTTCAAACATTACACCATTTTCACTAATATCAAGGGCATCAGTGATCTCACGTTATTTGCAAAACTTCACTGGCATCTTGTGATTCACAGTCCATGCCTCTTCATTAACTCTTTAACACCAGTAACTGTCCCACCAAAATCAGTGATGGCATGTGCGATCACCCATCTTCTTTGCTTCAAAAATGATATCTTTTTGTGGACAGAGAAAACGGACTGTTTCTGCAGTCTGTTATCCAGTTCGTCACCTCTGCTTGTAGGTCAGTCCCATATGCAATATGCTTACAGAGACAGTTTGTACTTTTCTCTAGCTTCTTTAACTTTTCCACTTGTGTTCTCCATTCACGTATCACTTTCTTGGCTCCAAAGTGGAACAAAATGCCTTTTTGTTGTCCTATTACCATGCTACAGTAAATACTGCAGCACTTTTCACACATTTGCTCCCAGCATCTGGACTGCTTGATACAATGATCATCCAGCAATACTTTTATTAACACCACTATATTGCAAACAAATAAGTAAACTTCAATTTTAAAAACACTATTAAAAATGGGTTGACATAATTTTTAAAGGTTACAGAACATACTGTCTGGTATTGTTTCAGTGTGTGATATCTTGTGTCACATAGTAGGGTGCAATGAGACCCCCCACACATTTTACAAAACCATCCAGTTTCACTGTGTTTTTTGCTTTCCAAGCACACTGCATTTTCATGTGGATGTCTTTATAAGTCTTAGATGGGGAAATTCAGAACATGTTCCTTTCTTGTTCCTTCAAGTCTATAAGGACGGTCCATACCACTATCCCACACTTCACTTTCTTACCTGGTATTGTAACAGCCCTCTCCATGCCAACATCTGTTTGTCCACAGCCAGGTGTTGCAATGGTGCATACATTTAGAAAAATTTATGTGACAGCATGTCACAGGCATGAGCCTGATACAAGCTACTGCCACTGGAGTGCAAAAAGATACTCGTGTGCCAAAAACAAACTAATCTGTCCCATACATTTTTGTTTTGGTTTCTTTATTATCCCCGTAATGAATGTTAGGCCCAAAAATTCCTTCACTTCTTCCACTGTCATGGGAACCCAAGTCAGATATAAGGTATATCCTGTGAATGGGTACTATGCTGCATTTATGGCTTGACTTGCATAGAGGTGAGTTTGCTCAACCAGATGCTGATAAATGGGATAAAATATAAGTCAACAAATGACAATGTCTTCACAAGATGGAATTATCATATTTATGCCTACATTTTGAGTGAAAGGTAAAGGATGAGGGCGGAACAGCGAGGAAGAATCAGGTGGAATAACAACATCGTGGATATCAGTTACATCATCACGGTCCCTTTTTGTGTCGCCAAAATCACTATCAATTAGAATAAGTTGATTTTCCCAATCTTCATGAAACAACATTTCTGTTATATCATCATCTGAACTCTTTTCACGCATAATTCTGTGCCTTATACTCTCACTGATCAAACTGCCACCTTTCCTCTTCACCACGGTAAGACTTAAATTCTCAGAAAATCACCACAAAAAATAACAAAGAAACAAGTCTGCAATACAAGAAACCAAAGAAATCTGATGTCAAAATAAAGACCCAAGGCACCATCTAGAAAGCACAATAAGAACTATGTAGTAAAACCATGTTCATAAAGCTTCCTCACATATTCTTTTGTGCTGTGTCCTTGTCCAACCATTGTCAGATATGGGCATTTAGACAACACAGGTCAGATACATGACAGAATATGTTGATTTGAAATCTACAGTAGGCAAAATTCTGATTTGTTTACTATGCATTCCAAGAAGTTTATTTTTAATAATTCATTATATCTGCATGCTACAGAACAACCAGTGTAAAAAACAAAGCAGCTTTGTTTCTGCCCCTCTGATGATGAGTCATGCATTAGCCACTGTTATCTCTACAGCGAATGTGGGAATCTCAACTGCTTGGACATTACATTACATTACACTGATGCAGCTTCTGAATATAAGACAGAATATTTTACAGTTATTTCCATCCCCCCCCCAAAAGTGTGTCCTACTGTTCTGGACAATGTGTAAAGTGCCTTCCTTCTGCACAATAACATTTAGGAACAAAAATTACAAACAGAAGTGAAATTAATGTGGCACAGTATTGATGCACTGCATTTTCAGTCTCTCATGCTGTCAGTGTTATTGGACCGTCTGAAACCTAAAATGTCTCTACTGGAAAATCACAATGTGGCAAGAATACCAAGTAGTCAATCACCATATCAGTGCAACAAATAAAATTAGTTTTTGATTATAAATTTTAGAATTAATACTAGCCTAATAACTACATTTTATTAAAATGAATGTTGCCTTCTACCTTCTATTAAGGCATTATGAAAATTTGTTGTTTCCTCCCAGGGATTATGAAAATATGGGTTCCCTTATTTCTGAGATCACCACATAATTAGGCAGGACACAGTAATACCACCAAAAAATCATGAATGTTTCATATCACACTCATAATTTGGAGCAGATTTCTATATGGCCTATTCACTAATACTAACAATGCATACCAGGCCAAATGAACCATTCCATAACCCTTCCACTGCCAACTTCACATAAACTGATATGTAGGGTTGAGGTACAATGCCTGTTACAATAACTCTCTACACAGTCCCTACCTAATTTAGTGAAGTTACAGTGTTATTCTTTTTGCAGGTCACCAATGGCAATGAATGTGCACGAAAATGTGACAGTTAATATCACTGTAAGGTCAAGGAAGAAATTACAGCACAGTCTGAATAACAATAATAATAATAATAATAACACAAGTCTGAACAAATCAACAAATCAAATCATGTGAAATTTGAAGTTATAATGCAGTGACTGCACAGTTGGTGTATATGCACAAACTTCAAATGAATGTACTGCCTTCACCTTCAGGGCAGAAGATGGTGACAACAGGTTCATCTTCTACTCTGGATAAAGATGGAAGCAGCATGTTCTCAGAAATCCTGGCACACCTACCAAAGTGCACAGTGTCCAGCTCAAAAAACTGTAATCTTCATATTCACTGGTACAAGAACTTCAAAACTCATTAAATGGACAGATGGCAGGCCTCTCCCATTCAAACAGAAAAAATCCAATAAAAGATTAACCCCTCAACTGACATCGTAAGAAAGTGGCAGTTAAAGGGCAACTAAGATTATTTAATCCCTAAAGCACTGGTCTACATACGTAGCTACAAAGGTTTTAAACTATCCCAACTATTAAACAAATACTTGCTGCTGAGCCAACAAGTACACATAAATGAATAATAGCATCTTAAAAACATACTTAATAAAAGCTATAAAAAGGAGATATGGCCACCCTTTCTCAGCTATATGCCTACTTATACTAACAGAAACATGCACGTTCTGCTGCAGCATACTAGTGCAATAAGCAGCACATTCACACTCACCTCCTCATCTCGGATATCTTTCAGGGTGTACGATACGACAGTGATACCCATGTTCACTAAGTCTGATGATGCAACCTCAAACACCTGTTTGCTGAACTTCTTCCTGTCTTTGTAGATTTCCTAAACAAGATTTAATAGCAATGTTATGTAGGTTATGTTCTTTAGCTATGACACCTGAAATGTCCACACCCCTACCTAGGTTCCAGCATGATAAAATCTAGTACATAACGCATTTCCCACTTTGTAAGATGCTGCAAGTAATAAGATGCATCCATACAATTAGCAATGTCTTTTTTCTGATTTAAAAGCCTACTTACACACCAATTCACCACATGGTGTTAAGGCATGTGGTGATTCTTTGGAACATTTTTCATGGGAAAGCTGCACTGTATAAAGCAAAAAATATGGTACATAAATAAAATAAAATCCAATAAAATGGATACCCCTAACTGTGACAATGAAATTTGGTTCACCAAGTTAGCCGCAAAGTTCATTTAGTGTCAATCAATCAGAATACAATGGTGTGAGGAGGAGGGAGGAGGAAGTGATGATAGACTATTTCAAGTTTTACTGGCTTTTACCAACAGCTAATGCAGGGTAAGATAAAAGAACCATTTGACAGTTTCACTGAAGTTCAGAGGAAGATATGAAGTGTTATCTCCTGAGCTTACAACTTTATAAATATATTCACCGTTTGGTGCCAGAATTACTTTTTTTAATTTTAGCACACCCTGTATATAAAATGTGAATAAAACAGGAACCAAATATGTTAGAATTATGAAACAAACTGCATTTTGAAGAGAGAAAAAAAACGGGGAATATATACTGTGTTTAAAATATTCAGTACCTATATTTGTTGAATAAATATATAAAATGCAACGTTTAGAGGTTAGTGGTGCAGTACAAACCCTACAGTGGTCATTAGGCATCAAAGGGTTAAACATGCACCTGAACCTCTTCACCACACAATATCTACAAGCAAACTCATCTCAAAATTTACATTGTACTATGCTCATTACACTCACAATAAATATAATAACATTTAAATTAATGGAATTATGTTAAAACACTGTAAAAACCACACATGTAAAATAAGCTGTCCCTGAATTTTGACTTTACATTTGGGTAAATATGTCATGCGATCTAGTTGCCAGACTGTTTGGTCTTTTATTTATAGAAATGATACCCCTTTATATAATACACACAGTCCAAAACTTGGAGTCTGCTAAATTTCACTAGTGAAGGATTTACTTACATAGCAAGACATTCATCTAGAAAAGAGTTATAATAGAAATGACATACAAACCTCAACTGTCATGCTACCCATGATGGCACGCTGATGCCCTTCCAGTGTAACTAGAGCAATGTGCTGAATTTCACTTTCCTGCTTCCCCAGAAACTGCTCACAAGCAGCAAGGAGCATCTCCTCATTCTGACCCTGGATTTTTACCTGATATAGATGCAAAGCCAATGTTATTCTTGTTTAATTAGGCACCCTCTTTGACAGCAAGTACAAAATTAAGCATAACTCAGATATGGCAGACAAAATGTGACTTTATAGTGGACCAACAGACTGCAACAAAATTTGTTCCAATATCCTTCAGGGTAACCACCCCTCCCACATGCAAACACATATAGAAAGGCCATCAAAACATGTTATCTAATTTGAGACATGAAACATGGAAATTATATGGACATGAGTTCACATCATGCAGCAAAAAAAAAAACAGAAACTCTGCTGTGTCTTAAAAAAATCCTTGCAAAACATAGATTTGTGTGGCACAAATACCCACAGTTTTCATAATAATGTATTAAAAAATGGCACTAGTCATAACCATTGCTTCAGAAGCCATTACTGACAACACTGTTTTATACATATAATGTATCTTACTTGTGCAATCCCAGTCACTGATATTGGAACGCCCTGGCTGGTGTAGACGGTAGGACTCTCCACCTGAAGGGTCATTGTGTTCAGGGAAATTCTACAGTGGAAAAAAATTAAACACAGTTTCATTAAACAAGACACAGCATACAGCCCTATCACACTTATGTGAATTACATAATTATTAATGATCCAAATTTAATCATCAAACCTACATTCTAATGTACAAACACTAGCAATGACTTTACACCATGCTGTTCTCATTTATTTACATCATCTTGGTTTAATATGCCAAAATCATTTCACGTTCATGTGTATTACCTCTGCACACACTGAATTGTGGGCCACACAAATGCTCTGCCCCCAGGCACCAGCAGGGGTTTGCTGTAACAGCATCCTGAAACAAGCAATGGGGCTCTCCATAATGGACAGCAATGTATTTCATGAAATGTATAGGTACATAAATCTAAGAATGACATTTGCACAAATCCATAATTCCTCTGAATTTCAAATCTGGCACCCATCTGCAAATAAGAAGTCGGGCTACTTGGGGCCACAGGTGTTCGGTTTAACAAAATGACCCATCTTATGTCGAAGACTTCCTACCAAAATATCACATCTGATGCTACATAAATGCCTACAGCCGTGAACCCATAATGTCAACTTTCAACAAGGGAGAGAGGTTTCTTGCATTCTAAAGTTTCCGTCCTTGTAGAAACTAACTGCTTTGGGATCAATCATGTAAAATGCACACTCTTCGTCCATACTGCGTTGGTCATTCCACATGACAGGATACAAAGGCATATACACAGCAAAGTGGTAAACATGATAGCCTATGATCACATCTAAATATATCACTCACAACTACCTGAAATCACTAATGCTTCATTGGGACCACAAGTTACAAATCCCCAGGTCATGTTCGTTCGATATACAACACTTCTTTGTGCAAAACGTTCTGCGACGTACTGACACAGACACTCACAATTACAAACGCAATATACCTCAAAACCGCGTAACAAACTGCGCCACTGCGGTCAAGTTGCGAATTATCGCCAGTATGTCATGCATGAGCTATGAACAGTCAAACCGTTAGTTATCCGAGAGTGAAATACAGCTTAAAATTTAGTTGTTCGTATGTTATTTGTTACGCAGAAATAAATTTGTTGCAGTGTGTAGTGAATGGATGTAATGATTATCATACTCAGTTCAAGTGTGTTGTATAATTCTGAATGTTTACTCTTCCATGTACCGGTTTCACAAAAATTAATGTATAACTGTCGGAAGAATTTACACACACAGCTTTCCGTGCACATCCACACAGGGGCAGCATCAACGGTTACAATAATCATTGCAACTTTAACTGTACAATCATTTTTCACAGAAATATGAAATATCAACATCTACATACACAGACATGCCTTACGTAAACCGGCTTTTGAATATACAGCCAAACTCCAACATAGCGCCCCCAATACAGAGTCATCTTCATTTAGCGCCATGAAAGTGTGCGAGCAGAAATTCACCCCGGTACAATATTTCGATATGCCGCCACAATTTTCGATGAAAGACCAGTGGAGCTATGCCTGAGTTCGAGTATAGTCCTATATGTACATCAAAATACAAAGATACGGTTTTGTTCGAAATGAGGTAAGAACAAGAACATTCTAGCTATACACTCGCCGCCTTGGACTGTACGCATGCCACAATCCGGAAATCAAAGAGACGATCTGGCTTTCAATGTAGGAGTTATATTCGAGCACAAAGACAAATTGCACCCCACGACTTTTTGACCTGACGGGGTAACCTTCAAAGTGTAAAAATCTTCACGTAAACAAGTATGATCGACATAGGTCAACGCTGCGAGCAAATGGGTAGTATAACTTTTTGGACAAGAAGTAACGTAACTCACTGCAGAAATATTCTGAACTCTATTAAATTAGTTCAGGTCCTCAAATCCTGCTGATTGAAGATCTATTTCAACATTTTAGGCTGTCTTGTGGGATGTTCCGCCACGTCTGGTAGAAATGTTTAGATGTTTCAGAGAATCCTGCTACTCCAACATTTAGGATAGAATATGTTGGAAAAGTTTGAAATTTTATACAAGACTACACACCATTTTATCTAAAAAATACTGTTTATACTCACCGCCACCAGGACCTCGCTCTTCACATTTTAACATTACTTTCCACCAGAGTACACGGCACTGTACTTCGGAATACCATATTCATCATACTCACCGCCGCCATAATCTCACGTCTAACAGTTTTAACATTACTTGCCACCAAGCTACACAGCACTCTACCTCAGAATGCCATAATCTTCATACACACCGCCGCCATAACCTCATATCTCACACTTTGAAATTATTTTCCCACCTACACTTAAATCTTACAACTAGTCTCTTCTCTTCAAATTTGTGGACTACAATTTTGCATTTCCCATATATCCCATGCATTCTATATGTCCCGCCATCTTACCTTGCGATGTTTGACCCCTAAATACATATCTTGTGAAGCGCAAGCATCATGATGTGTTTTATTGCTCCTATTAGTTCCCCTACTTTTTACAAAGGAAAACAAGTTGAGACGTGTATTACCAACGTCACACTACCCAATCGAAGAGCTTGATACTACTGGCTTAAAATAATTCTCAAGCAATTTGTAGGTATATTCACAATATACCTACATACCAAATTTCATGTTCCTGGACATAACCAATAAATATTAAAAATTACAATTGCACCCTAAATAAGGTATGCTTCGTGTATGACATCAGATTCAACCTGTCGATGTTTGCACTTTTATTTCTCTTAACTATGCTTCATGTAAAGATTACTATCTTTTACTATCGACTATTATCTTTATCGATTATTGTAGACGTTAGCCATGGCAATTCTACTGATGAAAGTAGTCATAAATGTACGTAGGTATTTAGGCAAAGTGAATGTATTTTTTTGCCAGATTTTAATAAAATCAAATTTTCTTAACAGATCTAGTAAAACTCCTCATTTCGCGAACATTTGTCCAGCTGGACGGACAGACAAGACGAAGCTAGCAGCAACTTTTTACAAGTTTGCAACCGCACTTAAGACAAGCACTATTATTATTATTGTTATTATAATCATCATTGTCGTCACTGTTGTTCTTAGATGAGTGTTCGCTCATATGTAAGGGAAATTGTTACAGAGGGAGGGCAGGAGAAAATAGAGCATTGGAAAACGTGTTTGGTCCTAAGGGTCAAGATAAATTTGTCCCTTTGCACATCATAAAGGCATACAGGGGAATAGACTCCAACTCGTTCTTGATTTCGCCACTAGACGGTTTTATCCCCGAGAAAGCCTCCGGTATCCATTAAGAAGAAGGTTGGGTGGCACTCATTGCTGGTGTGAATGCCTTAAACAATGGCAAAATCTGTTCGATATCGAACAACAAGGGACAAAAGGAGAATGGAGAAAACTTTAGGCCAAGGAGCTCCATAATACGCACTTTGCTAAGGTGATTAACTGGAAGGGTGTGAAATGACCGGGGCATATAACACGAAGGAGGATCAAGACACGCAGTGCACGTGTGGCACTTTCGCGGAACCACTGTTGCAAGAGGAAGGCAAAAATGCATTCTGTGTATGTTGTTGAGCTACGTGTCAGTGCCACCTACTTTTATATACAAATACTGAGTTATGCACAACAATGCTTTTACGACATTTGTGTCACCAGTAGCAATAAGACGTAAGTAATTCTTCGTATAAAGTGCCCGATGCTGCACTGAAAAAAAAAAAAAAAAGTTTTTTTTTTTTATGGCCTTCTCTAGACGTACAGCTTGGCTAAACAGATCGTAATGACAAGTAAGTCGGTGCGCAGTTTCTCAGTTTTGTGTTCCCGTAAATCGTTTTACGAGATCAGAAGAAATTAGTGTATTATGAAGCAATTAGTATTAAATACGTAGTAATCAGCCATACAAATGGCATCTTTTCGTCTCCGCATTATAATTTATTATCATCTGTGGCCTGTCAGGGCGGTACCATATTTTCCCACATTATCTCATGAACGGCACTATTGTCGGAATACATATATTGAATGTAAAGAGCGGGTTTCGATTTTCTCCACAACTCTTGTCTGAAAAATCACTCATTCTAAGAATTCAGCGAGATGTTATTCTAATGGCTCATGAGTCTTCGTGGGGTACCCGTTATTCTTGTCAGATTTCAATCAAACCTGAATTTTCCTGACAGAGTTTCGATAAATCCTCAAATAAAAAATTTCATGAAAATTCGTCTAGTGTGAGCCGAGATGTTCATGCGGACCGGCAGACATGATGACACTCGTCGCTCTTCTCAGTTTTGCGAAAGCTTCTGAAAATTGTAAGAGAATATTTTGTTTCAGTATGCTCTATGCAGTGCCACATACTCTACATGGTATGGTGCTTTATTAAACAAAGAAACAACCTTAAATACATGAGGAACGGTAGCTGAAAGACCAAAACAAAGGTGGTAGGATAACATTAAAATCGATCCATTAATGTTAGGTTTTGATTGTGTCAGCTGGATTAACCCTTTAAGATACACCGGCTATTTTATACACCAAAAAACTGCTATATTTTGTCCACGGAGTATTTCTGTGACTTTCTTGGATCTCAAACGAAATAACGATCATACATGTACACGGCATCAACTGGGTGCTTGTTATAATGCAGAAGGGGCGTTTTTACTGTGAAGTAGGAATTGCATCTTTAAATGCAATTCAAGCTACTTTTCCTTATTAAAAGATCAATGTTAAAACCGTGCTATTGTGATAACCATGACGAATTTTTGGTTGCCATACTGTAGAGGCACGTAACGTACTCGGTATCACCTAGAATACTGCTAATACGTATACTTAATATCGTCGTAAATGAGAAGAATGTTGTGTCTAGCTCTTAAAGTCGAGTTACAAAGAGGTGCTGTAGATTATTTCCTCTTCCATTTCGTCTCAAGTTTTCACAGCGACGTCCCGCCTGATGGAGGATATCTGCCCCTTAATGCTGCGGCTACCCCAATTTCGACTTGATCATAATAAAAGACCGACGGTGGGTTAGAACTATTTATTAATATCTGTGTTAATATTATGTGGGGTAGAGACACTGCGGTACAAGCCGGAAGGTCGGGAGTTTGTTTGCCAATGGGGTCATAGAGAATTTTCCATGACTTCATAGTTCTAGCCACACTATGACCCTGGTGTCGACAGAAGTGAGTACCAGGGATGTCACCTGGGGGTAAAGGAGGCCGGTGTGTAGAACTAACAACCTTTCCACTTTCATGTGCCGACTGTCTTAGAAATTCTTGGAGCCTCAACTTGTTCAAGTCAGTGTAGGGATAGCTCTGCTGTTAAAATTGAACTCCCGTCTACTGCTAACTCTTACGAGCGCCCTCTTTTCACCAGGGTTCACAAGCAAACAGTAATTCACCTTAAAAAACCCTTAGCTTTTTATGGAACCCAGTTATTCATTTCCAAGTTCACAAGAGCCTACCACAGGGATACAATCCTGAGCCAACGGAATCGAGGTCACATCTCCACCCCCTCCTTGTATAAGAATAGCCCTCCACGTCTTCAGGGCTCGTTATAGAAGCTGTATCAAGTCGGCAGGGTTCTGCCCTAATGTGGACTACGACTGACTGCTCTCGTCCGTGATTATTGCGTCACCGCACTGAACTCGTCCGTCAACCACCGCCTGGACTGATCGATACAGATCGGTGCCCCTCGTTCTCCGCCTGCAAGCGTTTGTAACAGCAGTCGACTGCTAACCCTTGTGTAGTGACGAGTGCTGGATGGATGTTGTGCTCTACTGCCGGTGGAAGGATGATCCGTTGTCCACACTGACCCACATTGTCTGAAAGGAAAACGAAAACACAGATACAGGTAAGAACGTGAGACTTGTAGTATTTTCTGTAAAGCCTGTGACAAAGTCGCAGTTAAACAAGAAAGCTTGCGAACGCGAGTAAGTAAATTCTGGCCTTCAGGTTCGATCTAAGAGCCTCACAAACACAAATCTTGATGCTGAACACGTGCTGTCGTTGTAGTTGTATAAACAACAATTTTATCGCCTTGTGTTGATGAAAATGAACTTACAATCGGTGCTAATATAATTGAGGAACAACTGACCAGACGATAATCAAGACCAAGTAAACAGACTGTTTAAAACCTTACTCTGATATTCTGCAGTGCCGTCTGTCCCATCCCATATGTTAAGTCTGTGGCATTAGGCAGTAGGAAGTATTTTATGCTCCCTATTAAACGTAATATCTGTCGTCAAGGCCTCGTTTATGAAAACTAAGAGGTGACGCCTTGTTTGGTAGACAGATACCAACTTTTCGGGAAAAGTGCTACTTAGTCACAATTGCCGTTGAGAAAAGCATAAATTTCCGAAAAAAAAGGGGGGTAGATGTATGTTACGGAAGTTTTGCGATTTTAAAGCAGGGGAAGCATTCTTCCTGCACTCTCCTGTTGTTCATAACCGGAAACAGAGTAAAAACAATGATATTAGAGTTACCTGTTATTAGAATATTTGCGAATTGAATTATCTTCATTATTAGCCCAATTTCCTTTTTCACGAAAACAAAAAAAGCTATTACTGTGTTGTCCGTTGCGTGACTACCGGTGTGTCCTCCATTTCAAATCTCGAAACATTTCACATATTTGCAAAAACTTGATTTAAACATTACGTCATATTCCCTCATAATTTTTTATTTGCTAAAATCAGTATAAACATATGTTCAATGCGCGAAACTGTGAATTCGTAGCGTAAGTAGCGACATTTAATTTTGGGTCTTGAAGACATGTATGACAACAGATAGTCGAAAACTATGCATCTCTAATTGGGTTTATTTTTAGCACGTAAAATCTTAGCAGCCGTGTGATTTTTCTTTTTCGTTTCTTGTTTGATGGAAGTCACTAACTAGAGTAATGGAGCTTGTGACGGCTGAGATCATGAACATTTCTGTACTTCGAGCATGCATATTGTTTCCAAGTCAATTATGGAGGATCTGCGTTCACGAATGTATATAATATTAATTTAATTCTGGTTCATTAACGTGCTAGTTTAATAGTGCAATAGCCAATTATACGTAAAACCAGCAAAACATAAATACAACAAAAACCACGTGAAGATACACATACAAACAAACAACCCGGAACAACAAATAACAAAAGCTAGATTTAGAACAGAGTCAGAAACTTACTTAATTTTCAACAGTATCGTTTAATGGATTAGTTAAATAAAATTGTATAAACAAAACAAATACTTGCATAATAAAATTAATTACAAACAACATAAGTAAATTAGAACCATGTCACATTAAATAATAACAATAATAATAAGCAGCATCAAAACCGAGCAAGTTAGCTCGGTCCGTAATGCTTGTAACATGCTGTAGAAGTACGAACCACTTATGAATATTTGACGGCACATCGAGTACCCTGACTGAGATTCCTTTGTGGTTTTCACAAGTACCTCCAGAAATATGCCAAAACAGTGCCTTTACATTAGGCCATGTCTGCTTCGTTCCACATAGTTTTCAATTTGTTGTTCATTACCATCAAATCCTTTGGCGTCATAATATGAGTTACTGCAACGCGCTGAAAGAACTACAAACTACACATTAGCAGCAAGGGGATGTTTATTTAATCCTATGCATTCGTATACTTAAAGGACAAATGCTGTTAATACAAGTATCTGAATTACAAACTACTAACTAATCTACGAACCAATTAACTAATGAACTCAATAACCTACGAACTAACCAATAAACAATCCAACTAAATAAACCAAATTAACTGAATTAATCGAATTTAATCTAGTTTACCCTCATGGAACAAGGTTTCTGTTCAGGAGCTAATGATTCCTCAGCTAGCCAAGAAATCCCCGCATCTTACAGAACCCGAAATTTCATTACAGTATTCACAACATTCAGCCACTTGTCCTACCCTGAGCCAAATTAATGCAGTCAACGTTCCTTCAGCCTATTTCTTCACGATCCACCTACGGCGACAGCTCTCTTTCCTTCGCATTTCCCCACACAAACCCTATATATGTATATATATAATGTTATTTCCCATTCGTGCCAACCCCCTGCCCTTCTTATCCTCCTCGATTTCATCCCCCGAATAATATTTTTTGAATACAAATCATGAATCCTTTCTTTAAAAATTTTTCCCCATTTCCCTCTTACTTCCTCAGTAACCTGTTCTCAGGCAACATCAACCTACGTTCTCCACGTAATACGACAGACCAATATTCACTTCCATAAAAAAAAATGCGTGCCTTATGAATGTATTAATTCAGCTGTTACGATTGTCGAATGACCTGGAATATCCACTGGCCACGTGTTTTTCGTATTAGCCTTCTTTTAATAAGCTTTGTAGAGCAAACAGGTGTCTTAATTCGTATCGAATCTTACAGGCAACAGAAACTAACTCTGCAGAATGAAAATGGTCTGATGATTTATAGTTCTAATGAGAAATAGAATCCGGACAGACTAATTACGGAGCGACATGATTTATATTGGGAAATGTTTGGATAAACATATTTCTGACACGTTCTGATGACTTTCTGGTGTACCCAAGTCGCAAATGAGAAGTGGCTAGCAGACCTGTTTTTATTTAGCAATTTGCTGGGTTGATGCTTCGGCTATATTAAATAAGACTTTTCGTGATTTTCTTCACTCCCTTCAATTAAACGTTAGGAAAACAGTTAACATTCTTCAGTTATTATTATTATTATTATTATTACTTACTTACTTACTTACTTACTCCATGGTGCAGAGCCCTTCTTGAGAAGGTAACTGGTTTGCAGCTAGTCAAGAAATTCCCCGCATTTCACGGAACCCGATGGTTCATTACCGCACTCACGAGCGTCCGCCATCTGTCTCTATCCTGGGCCAGCCCAATCCAGTCCATATACCCACATTCCACCTCCTGGAGATCCATCCTAATATTATCCACCCATCTACGCCTAGGTCTTCCCAGTGGTCTCTTATTATTATTTTAAATGTAAACTCATTTATCTGTTGTGAAATGCGTTTACAGAAAGTGAATTGTCAGCTCTTCTCAGAACTTGTTTCCCTAGTAACCTACAAGCTTCCGCGTGTGCAGTTGATATTTACTTCAATGGTCAAAATTTTGCTATCATTAACCCCAGACTTTCGTCACAGTGACCTGGAAGATAGTTATTAAAATGTTCTGAGTCTGTTAAATTCAGTTCACACGGTGACCCATTTCTCTGCAGTACATTTTTGGGTGACATAAAAACGTAACCTATTTATACGCAGAGCAAGTAAAATAATTTTTCTTAAATAGGTAATACAGTGTGTTGAAAGACTGATTGTCGAAATTATGATAAGATTGCATTAGAATGAGATTCTGTACGTAACAATAAGTGATACCTCGGCTAACGAGTGACCCCGCTAACGAATTTTTCGGCTAACAAAGATTTTTTTCGCTGTTTTTCGGACTCGGCTAACGAATGTTTTAGTGGATGCGCGCGCTAACATAAAGCAGCAAACATGAACGGTCGGGCCATTCCAGGAGCGTATCTTTTCCGATTGTATGTGTGTTTCGGCTAACGAATGTGATTCCGGAACGAATTATCTTCGTTAGCCGAGGTATCACTGTACTTCGATTCGATATAATAATCCTGTCTGTAGTAGTAATATTATTCCTTTAAAACGGGCCATAGAAGTCTCTCTCCACATTATTGCAATAAGTTACGAACATTTGCAGCCGTAACAGTACACAGAACTATATTATTAATCATTATGCTATTCTGTATTTTACATACTATATTAAAGCTGCAGTTTTTTGCAGTAATTTTAATTTCGTAACGAAAAAGTTTAGGGAAAACCACAGGTGTCTACATAATAGTCAGCTGCTAACAGTAAGAGTGGGTTTCCAACAACTGTCATTAAGTCCCGTATGACTGTAATGACTCAGAGGATGAACCTGATGTTTCGAAAACTGCCACACATGATTACCTACTATCAGTTTTTAAATTTCCGTGTGTTCCATTGTGATAATCAAGGAAATGCATGTCAAAGGAAAAGACAGCGGCAGGATTGTCTATGTGAAAATTTCTGTCTTCATACAAACTAAAATGAATTTCATACAGTGCATAAAGAGGTAAATTTTTGTGGCGTATGAAACTTTCACGCTTAAAGGCTTTAGGACTGCAAATAGTAATGTGGCTGCGTGGATTGCTGTAGCTAATAAGTTTGTTTTTGGCGCGACAGCCCACAGTGCGCCAGGGCATCCTCATTCACGAGGTATCTAGATTCACACAACCCGACGCACCACAGTCGGTAGGACTCCTGGACGAGTGATCAGCCCGTCGCAGAAACCTCTACTTGACAAAACACAACACTCAACAGACAAACATCCATGCCGCGGTGGGATTCGAACCCACAATCTCAGCAGGCGAGCGGCCGCAGACCTACGTCTTAGATCGCGCGGTCACTGGGACCGGCGTAGCTAATATAGACTCCCGATATTGAACTGAATGGATTTCACAAGCCGACAATCGCTCACCTGGTTAACATCTGCACTGGAAGGATTTTTCTTACGGTGGTGCGTGTTACCTATATGTAAAACGACCAGGTGTTTAAATGTCTGCAATTTTTCTTTAAAGACGGAAAATATATGCATCACTCTTAAACTAAAACTGTAGGAAATGTCCGATGTTTAGTTTCGTTTCTGTAAGCATTTTGTTACATTTAATGCATTATTAAGAAGAAAATTAAATTAAGTCAAAATTCTAAGAAGGGCCAAGTACCCCACCTTGCACTTCGATGCCGATGCCCGTGCTGATGGACAAATTCGCCGCCTTTCATACACCTGAAAGATCATTGCCGTTTACGAGTCCTTGTGATGCTGGGTAGTCTGAAGTACTGATATCGTCGCTAAATAGCTATCAAGAAGCACAGTACCCTGAGAGTGGCTCCTGTCCTGAGTCCATTGAATCTGGTCCACATCCTTACACCTTACTTCAAGTACTTCCCTGTCAATATTATCCTCACATTTACAACTCTTCTTTCACAGTTTGCAATTTTACGAAGAGCAAATATTAGCTTCCTTGTGACTGTGTACATATATACGTACGTACACAAATATACACGTATGCATTTCATTGATCCAACATTGGTCCATCAACGGGTGAATATGAAGAGTGTCAGGAAATACTCTTATAGGTTGCTCAACGAAACTTAGTCAAAAAAACCTGTTCGTCCGTCTGTCCTTCTGACTGTAGGTCCGTATGGAACGACTCTGCTTTCACTGCACGAATTTTTGCGAAATTTTATGTTTGTTTTTCGAAAACCTGTTTGGAAAACTCAAGCTTTGTTAAAATATGTCAGGAATAACGGGTGCTTTACACCAATACCTCTCTACTTTTATGATATCTCAGTCAGATCGCCTCAAAATGAGAAAATTTTTAGGCAAGAGTTACAGACAAAATCAAAATACATTTCTACGTTCAATAAATTTGTCCAAAAATCGTGCCGTTTATGAGGTAATGTGAAAAAATATGGTAGGGCCAGACAAGCCACAGATGACAATATGGCGCGTGCAATGTACATGCTGTGTGACAAAGGCTACATGCACACATTCATAATATGAAATACTCATTGCTTTGCCATGGCAACAAAGGTTACGCAAAAGCACCTCAGTGTTACGGTTATACAAACATTACCTGTATTGGTGTACCGTAACATTATGAAGTTTAGAAGATCGAAGTATTTTGGGATATAGCGCCATGATGTCTGGCAGTTAGTTACTGAAGATTCGGTGCAGCTTACTGCCACCGTTTTCAGGTATTTCTGCTAAGTTGAAAACACAAATTGTAAACTCTCCGCAACGTGGATAATCAGTTGCCGTTTTGCACGGCGTCCTATTCCAGAAGACTAATTTTCACGAACAACGCTATGGAAACAACCTGTCATATTATCAGGCGTCGCTTGAGGAAGTTTCTCGCAAACATATTGCTTTGTTCTTTTAATTTTTACACAAAACTTGTATTAGTTTGTAACATAAATCCTTTAATCCTGAAAAATTCAAATATTTAAAGTAGTTAAAGTTATGTGTCGTAATTCCGTCATATCATTCAAAAAAAGTAGATTTTACGTGATCAATTTGTTATTATTTTCCGTTCACACAGATCAGACAAATTCTGTGTATAGTGTATACACACACACACACACACATATATATATATATATATGTATATACACACACATAAATCAGATGTACAAGACTGTAGGTCCTTACTTCCTAGCACTGCTCCAATATCGAGGGTTTCGACGGTTATATGGGAGGCAGACACGCCCGCCGACATACATGTAAAGTAAGGCTGGATGAGGGATGAGTGAAATGATTCACCGGTGAGGAAATGTGCAGATGAAACAGTTAAGCCCTTGGTTATAGCTAGTTGTTGTAGCAGGCAGAACATACGTCATGCAGCGTAGCAGGTCAAGCTTGCCACTTAACCTCTGCATGAAGCAATGTGCTATGCTGATTGACTCAACAGCACCAACAAGAACTGTAACCGCCTGACACACAGCGGTTTCTGTGCACACAGCCACCTTTAACACGAAGAAACCCTGTGTTAGCCTGCACGGTGTGTTAGTGTGTTGCATATGATTTTTATAATAAACGGAGATTATTTCGTCAACAGCAAAAAAACCGGTTATCTGTGCAACTGCGATGCAAAATCTGCCTGTGAAGCCGGAACTTAAATGAATTTCGTGTTTCAAAGCTTTAATGATCTGTTTACCCGTTCTTTCGCTTAGACTGCAGAGACGATTATTTTGAGTATTAATAAGAAACGTATTACTAGTAACCGATCTTGAGGTGGGTCATCCCATTGTGTGGTATAATAACAATGTAATAATATTTTAGTCACCACACCTGTATTTATCTATTTTGTGTAGTACAACACTACATGTTTCGGCCCTCCATGTAGGCCATCATCAGGTGTGTCTAGAGGTTAAGTCATACAAGGTGCATGCAGGGAAGGGGGGGGAGGGGCGAGATCTCGTTATGTGGGAAGTTATCTATGGACTGCATTAGGTAATTATGGTATTGAAATTTTCTTAATACTACGGTTTAACGAGGTGTCTCGTGTTTCTGTTCTATAACTAAGAATACATTAACTAGCTTACTTAGTACATTATTTAACTAAGGTAGATAAATACAGTTGTGTTGACTAAAATATTATTACATTGCTAGTAACCGAATTTAGACCCGAGTTTAACCTTTATATAAATCCGATTAATTTACTTTTGAGATTGAAAATAGAGTATATAAAACAATAAAGGAAAAATTACCGGGTGCCCAAAGGAAATTACATAAGGAGGAGTTTCGTAATCTGTGCATCTCACTGAATATTACTAGCAGAATAAAATGAAAGAGGATGAAATGAGAGGGATGAGGCATGAACAGAATATTTTAATCGGGAAACCTAAGGGAAGTGGTAATCTGTAAGATGTAGGCGAATAAGGAAGTATAATATTAAAATGGATGTTAGGGTCACAGTACAACAGGATAAGGACTGGATTCATTTGGCTAAAGATGGGGATCAGGGACAAAACACTGTTTACGTAGTAATGTTCATTCTTTTCCTCCGGGACACTTCTGGACTACTTAAGGGAATATTTTGCTTAATGGTGGTATTTCTGATTTTTTTTTTTAAAATGAGTGTGTTTGGATTGTATGAAAATTATGTAAAATTTACATTAGTTACTTTTCTACGCTTGCCACATCTATTCAAGCGTTCACGGCTCGCAGAAAAATATTTTTGTCTCTCCTGCCTGTACTTCTGCTTTTTCATACTCTATTTTTGGAGGAACTTTTTTTAATAAATTGGTAATCTAATATCATAAATTATAGTTTCATTTGGTTTGTATGTACGTCTGGAACTGGTTAAATGAAAATGGGTTATGAGTTCTTCTCAGGTTAAGATATCATAGTGTACGGTTTCCTTTGGACACTTGATAATTGTTAAGATGTTTAGGATATTCATATATCAGTCGCGAATTACCATTGCCATAACCACTGTCTTTGAGCACAACTATAAGTCCAATAATAATATGAAAGACCTGCTTCTGTATAACAAACTTAACAAATATTTTATTCTCTTGTTAGGCCTCTGTCTCTTACATTATCTCTTCCGTTCACGTATTTCTATTCCAACAAATATTTTTTAAGCATTGATTTTCTCACATCTCCTATATGAGCAGCCCACAAGTATTCTTGTTCCAACGAACTTCGAAACACTGTGGAAATGGCCCAAATTGCAAAGTTGGTTATATAGTGTTTTCCATTACTCTATTATATGTGGTCCTCATTTTTAGGGGCGTTCGCAAAATTGCGAAAAGCAACTCTTAGCTTCGTCATGTATAGAGAGACATGACGAAGTTAAGAGTCTGTCAGTCGACCCGCAAGGAACAACTCGCCTCCCACTGGACGGATTTTCATGGAATTTTATTTTTGCATTTTCCGAAAATCTGTCGCGAAAATTCTAGTTTCATTAAAATCTGACAATAATAAAGAGTACTTCACGTGAAGACCTAAGCACATTTGTAACATATTCTAACTCAGTTTTTCTTAGAATGAGAAATATTTCAGACAAAAGTTGTAGCGAAAATCAAAACACAAATTTTATGTTCATTAGTTTTTTTTTTTCGTGCCTTTTATGAGATAACGTGCAAAAGCATTTTAGAGCCGAGCAGGTCACAAGTGACAATATGGCTTATGCGCATTTCATGCTGGATAACCAAGGCAACAGACACACAGTCATAACATGCAATATGCAATATGTACTGCTTTTGCACTGCAAAAGTGTTTGCACGAAAACAAGTCACTGTTAAGTTATACGTACATTACCAGTACTGTTTAAGATAACATATTTCGTAACATTATATTGAACCTAATTCAGATACTGAAACTAAACATTATGTCTACATTTAGTTTATTTAATGAATAATTTCCAGATGCGCCGAACAAGCCTGCAAATTAAAGCGTTGGATTTATGGGTAAGAATTGGGAGGGCCGTGGAAGGGAGCAGTATTGGCTTATTTTGAGGTATACAAACATCATTTTGAGGTAAACAAACAACATTCTGAGGTACACAAACAACATTTTGAGGTAAACAAACAACATTTTGAGTACACTAACAGCATTTTGAGGTACACAGACAACATTTTGAAGTACACAAACATTTTAAGGTACACAAACAACATTTTGAGGTACACAAACAACATTTTCCCGGAGAGAAAAATGAAAACCCTAACAAGCGCGACCGGGTTGAAATTCTAACCCAAACCTGCCCAGATATACAACTGAAACAGTAAACTATTAGAACAGGTAAGGCTACTTGTTCTTAGGTTTCTTAAATCAGGTGTTAATATAGCGCAGTTGCATATAGTATTATTATTTTTACTTCTATGAGAAAAGCGGTTTTGAGGCTTCTGTCTTAGGAAGATCGCCAACGGAGCCAAGAGTTGAGTGATGGTGCCGAGGAATTCTTTTCTTACTGTAGTGCAGCTCGTATGAAGGACATTCTCAAATTCCCTTGAAAATAACGGTTATTTATTCTCTGTCAGCAGATTCGCCGATGTGTTCCCACAGCAGAGTTTGTGCTGCGTGCCATTTGCTGTGGAACTTGGTGTATGTGGTTGCGGGCATAGTGCAGCTGGTTGCAGGAATTTTCTTCCTCATCTCACTTCCTATCTTCAAGATGGGCTCCAATATTTGGGCAGGTGCTTGGGTAAGCAAATGGACACCTACATCTCAAGTCAAATAAAGAAGAAATGTAGTTGACAGTAGCTCAGGGTGTCTTATAGGTCCTGGATATCGGGTATTATTCAGTCACAATAAGGACATTTCTGTAGGATTGAAACCAAGGCGGGTTGAAGGCATGTTGGGTCCCCCTGCAAAACAAGAATGGGGGCCGCTAATTGATTGATTTTAAAATTGAGCCGCGACCAAATCTAAACTGCACAATATTTTTGTTGCCTTACTTACTTACTTACTTACTCCATGGTGCAGAGTCCTTCTTGAGTAGCTAACTGGTCTTCAGCTAGTCAAGAAACTCTCCGCATTTCACGGAACCCGAAGGTTCATTACCGCACTCACAAGCGTCCACCACCTGTCTCTATCCTGGGCCAGCCCAATCCAGTCCATATACCCACATCCCACC